>Ga0066849_10000097_pt1 | contig 29694 bp, 26 predicted proteins | sample ETNtaG_9_FD_65492 | JGI IMG/M metagenome (GOLD analysis project Ga0066849, IMG submission 65492) | Marine microbial and viral communities from oxygen minimum zone, Eastern Pacific Ocean - ETNP201406SV69 | ecosystem: Environmental > Aquatic > Marine > Oceanic | place: Pacific Ocean: Eastern... | reverse complement strand
AAAGAAATTTTTAATAGCGTACTGACTGTCTTTAATAAACCCAAAGTGAATAGTAGAAAAATATTTGTTCAAAACCATCCTCACGATGTTCCAGGCGATTGGTTTAAGGGACCTTTTTAGAACTAAATAACATTAGCGCTATAAACTTAATATAGATAAAAATTGAGCTATATTTTGAAATACTTATTGCGTATAATTCACCATCATCTAACAAAGGATCTATAAAGAATGGTTCATAGAATTATCATCTCAATCTCTAGTGATATCGGCTACCATCTTGCCAAGGATTGGTTGAAAAATGGTGTTAATGTTTCTGGAACATATAGAAATAAAACATCAGAATGTGAGGAATTGGAAAAATTAGGAGCCAAGTTAATCAGTTCAGACTTGAATTCTGAGACATCAATTGATGAATCAATTAAACAATTAAACAATTTTGGTAAGTGGGATTCATTAGTTGTTGCAACTGGAACACAGGATCCAATTGGAAAATTTATAGATACTGACATAAATGATTGGTCAAACTCAATAAAGGTTAATTTTACTTCCCAAATGAGATATATCCATGGATTATTGCCGAATAGAAATTTGGGATTAGAAAATCCACCTTCAGTGCTTATGTTTGCTGGAGGAGGAACAAATAATGCAACAGTTGACTATTCAGCATATACAATATCAAAAATTGCCTCCATAAAAGTTATAGAACTACTAGATGCTGAGGTTACTGATACCTCTTTCACTATTTTAGGGCCTGGATGGGTAAAAACGAAAATCCATGACTCAACACTTAATTCTCCAGAAAATGCAGGTTTAAATTATCATAAAACCCTAGAGATGTTAGAAAATAATGGAGAGAAATGTTTTCCGATGGAAAAAGTAATTCAATGCTGTAATTGGCTAATTAGTGCAGAGAAAAAACTAGTTAGTGGAAGAAATTTTAGTGCAGTCTTTGATCCTTGGAATGAGGATAAAATAGATAAAATTATGAATAATGACTCTAATTTCAAGCTAAGAAGATATGGAAACGATTTATTTGATAAGTGATTTGCCATTTATAGATATATAAACTTTGGTCAACAATTAGGTAAAGTTATGAATGAGGATTTAAGGGTAGAAATAGTCAAAATGGTTAAACGCTCAGGAGAGGGACATATACCTAGTTCATTCTCAATAGTTGATATTTTAGATCACCTCTATGGCAAGGTCCTAAATGTTAGGCCTGATGAGCCTGATTGGGAAGGAAGAGATTACTTCATTCTAAGTAAGGGTCATGGATGTGGCGCATTTTATGCTGTGCTTCATAAGTATGGTTTTCTTACAGACCAAGACATAGAAGATTATTCAACCAGTAAAGGAATTCTAGGCGGTCATCCAGATGCGACAATTGTTCCTGGTGCCGAGGCGAGTACAGGTTCACTGGGACATGGATTTCCAACAGCAGTTGGAATAGCGCTTGGTCTAAAAATACAAAATAAAGATAATAGAGTATTTGCATTGCTTGGTGATGGCGAAAGCCAAGAGGGCACAATATGGGAAGCAGCTAATATAGCAGTAAATCGTGGATTGACTAATTTATGCGCTATTGTGGATTGGAATGGCTCGGCTGCCCAACTGATGCCAATAGATGATCTACCAGCAAAGTGGACTGCATTCGGTTGGGAGACATATGTTATTGATGGCCATTCAACTTCGGATTTTAATAGAATATTTAGTGAAATTTCTAACTCTTCATCAAAAAAACCCAAAGTAATTGTTGCAAAAAATATTAAAGGTAAGGGCGTTTCAATTACTGAAGGACATGGCCCATGGCATCACAAAGTGCCAAATGATGAAGAGATGAAACTTATTCTTGAGGAACTATCATCATGAAAAAACTTAGGCAGGTTTTTGCTGAAACAATGCATGAAATTGGCTCCAGTGACAGGAATATGGTTGTTATGGTTGGTGATATTAGTCATGGCATACTTCAACCTTTTGCAAAAGAGAATCCTGATAGATATTTCAATATAGGAATATGCGAACCTGCAATGGTTAATCTGGCCGCTGGATTTTCGAAAGTTGGTTTAAACCCTGTTGTCCATACAATTGCCCCTTTTCTTACTGAAAGAGCTTATGAACAGATCAAATTAGATTTTGGATATCAGAAATTAAACTTAAATTTGGTTTCCGTTGGAGGGTCATTTGATTATTCACAACTCGGTTGCAGTCATCATTGTTATTCAGATGTTTCCTTAATTTCGCATCTTAAAAGAGGCAGCGTGGTAATACCGGGCAGTCCTATTGAATTTGAAAAAATTTTCAAACAGATATATCAAGATGATTCAATTAATTATTTTAGATTACCAGAAAATCCTCATGGCTATGAAATAAATGAAGGTGAGATAAATTTTGGAAAGTGCGTAAAGATCAAGGAAGGTACAGACATAACAATTGCAGTTACAGGAACTCAATTGAAAAATGCAATATCTGTCTCAGAAAAATTAGGCGAAGAGGGAATTAGTATAGAGATATTATATTTTCATACTATAAAACCATTCGATCATCAAAGCTTAAGACAAAGTGTCAAGAAAACCAAAAAGTTAGTTTCATTGGAGGAATTATCGGCCCATGATGGAATTTTTAACCAGTGCCTACGATCTTGTATGGGAATTGATGGGGTTAAATACAAACAAATGGCGATAGATGATTTTATACATGGCTATGGATCTTATGAGGATTTATGCAAAAAGGCTGGGCTTTCAGATAATGATTTGGAAAGAAATATAAGAGAATTAATATAAAGGGTTTAAATTATGCAAAAAGAAATAGAATATTATTTTGATCAAATTTTTGAAAATTTTTACAAAACCAGTAGAGATAGCAATTTTTATACTTCCTTAGACCAGAAGTTGAAAAAAGATATTGCTGACAGCAATTTTGCACCAAATATGTCTGGGACTGAAAATTTTGGACCTTTTGGGGCTTTAAATTTTAAATACAAAGAAATGGGAGCAATTAATTCACTTGATTTGTTCGGGCTTGATGAATTACTTCTTTTTGCATTCTATTGGGCAAATAAGAATAATTATAAGAATGTCTCTGACATTGGTGCAAACATAGGATTGCACTCTATATTGATGAGCAAATGTAATTGGAATGTGAATGCTTATGAGCCAGATCCTAATACAATTAAATGTTTAGAAGAAAATGTTAAATCAAATAATCTTGCAAACATCAAAGTAAATCAAATGGCAGTCTCTGGGTATAGTGGTACAGCTGAATTTACAAGAGTTTTAGGAAATACAACAGGTAGTCATTTGTCAGGCGCTAAGGACAATCCTTATGGAGACTTAGAAAAGTTTTCAGTAAAGGTAAAAGATATCAAAGAAATTATGCCATATTCAGACTTTATTAAATTAGATGTTGAAGGCGAAGAAGCTAATGTCGTTACCTCCACTAATTCTGAAAATTGGGATAATTGCGACATGATGCTGGAGGTTGGCTCAGCTTTGAACGCTGAGGCAATATATAATCATTTGTTAAGTTTAAATGTGAATATGTTTTCTCAAAAGAATAACTGGGATATTGCAGACTCTCTTAGTGATATCCCTATTAGCTACAAACAAGGTTCTTTGTTTGTGTCAAAAAAAGATAGTTTACCAATGCACAATATTGAATAATTCATTAAAGGCTTCGCTATGGGAAAAGAAATAAATCTATTAGAGTTTTATCCTGTTTCAAATAGGCCAATAGATGAAAGAGGGGATCAAGTAACAGAGACAGATAGGGCAATCGCCAGAAAATTTGATGTAGAGTATTTCGATGGCGATAGATTAACTGGATATGGAGGATACTCATATCATCCTAGGTTCTGGACTGAAACCGTAAAATATATCGCTGATTTCTATAAGCTTGACTCTAATTCTAAAATACTCGATATAGGATGTGCAAAAGGCTTTATGATGCATGATCTATCCTTGATTCTCCCTGATGCTGAAATAAAAGGCATCGATATCTCTTTCTATGCCAAAGAAAATTCTATTGATTCAATGAGGGATAATATAGATGTTGGTAATGCTAACAATTTACCATACGAAGATAATTATTTTGACCTTGTTATTGCAATCAATACTCTGCACAATCTACCCCTGATAGACTGTAAACAAGCTTTCAGGGAGATAAATAGAGTATCTTCAAGAGATTCATTTGTTATGAATGACGCTTGGAAAGATGATCAAGGAATGCAGTCAATGTTGAAATGGAATTTGACTGCCTTAACATATATGAGTTGTGATGATTGGTTGAAACTCTTCGATGAGGTTAACTACAAAGGTGACTACTACTGGTTTTTTGCTGAATAAAGATTGCTAATTGAGGGTTTGGAATTAGACATAGTAAAATTAAAGAAAAGAAGGTCTTATATAGACATAAAAAGAATCTTTTTTTGGGTACATACTTTTTACTTTGGTCAAAAAACACCCACTAAATTTAACCAGAATAATGATTCAACATAAGAATATTAATGCACACTCCAACTTGATAAATTTACAATCTCTCAGATGTCTAAAATAAAAGCCGCAGTTCTTTTTGAACTAAACAAGCCTCTAGAAATAAGAACTATTAAACGACGACCATTAGAATCTGGACAAGTATTTGTAAAAATACTTTACAGCGGTGTCTGTAGGAGTCAATTAATGGAGGTTAGCGGTCTTCGAGGTGACGACCGTTGGTTGCCTCATCTATTGGGTCATGAAGGTTCAGGTGTAGTTGAAGATGTTGGGCCTGATGTTGAGAAGTTTAAAAAAGGTGATGAAGTAATTCTTTCGTGGATAAAAGGAAACGGAATTGAAGCACAGGGGGCTATATATGATTCTGATGATGTAGTTATAAACTCAGGCAAGGTTACTACCTTTAGTAATTATTCAGTAGTATCTGAAAATAGACTAACTAAAAAACCCAAGAACTTAGGTTTTGATATGGCTATTTTATTTGGTTGTGCATTGCCCACTGGCGCAGGTATGGTTATAAATGAAATTAATGTTAATTTGGAATCTTCAGTTGTAGTAATTGGTCTAGGAGGGATTGGCCTGTCTGCTATTGCAATGCTGTTGTCTCTAAAGATAAAAAACATAATAGCCATTGATATTTCTGCTAAAAAATTAGACTTAGTTAAGAGTTGGGGTGTTAATCATACAATCGATGCAAGTAAACCCAATATTCAAGAATTAGTGCAGGAAATATTTCCAGATGGAGCAGAATATTGTATCGAATCAGCAGGAAGGGTTTCCACTATTGAACTGGGCTTTTCTTTAGTAAATAGAAATAAAGGTAAATTATTATTTGCTTCTCATCCTCCAGAAGGTGAAAAAATTAGATTATCTCCACATGAGTTAATAAGTGGAAAAACTATATCTGGCAGTTGGGGAGGCGCTATTGATCCTGATAGAGATATACCTATTTTATATCATAATTTTATTTCTGCTGATTTCCCTTTAAATTCTCTTTTAACTAAACCTTATTCTTTACCAGATATTAACAAAGCTTTGGAGGATTTAGAATCTGGTAAGGTATTACGACCGCTTATCAAAATGGAACATTAAAATATCTATCTAAATAATCTGATGTATTAACAGTATTTAGTAAAAAGATTTAAAGCACAAAGTATATTTATAGTCTTTTCTCTACACAAAAAAACTTTTTTTCTTAAAGAAGGATACCAAGAAACTTATTGCAGTCCTTTTTTGTTCAATTGTATTAGTTGTATAATGCAAGCATTTCAAGTAAACAAGACAATATGAGTAAAGAAAAGACTGTATTTGTTGCAGGCAATTTTAATGTTCTTCATCCCGGCCATTTACGCCTTCTGAGATTCGCAAGTGAGTGTGGTGGAAAGCTAATTGTTGGAGTATTTAGTGATCGCATTTCAGGAGAAGCCTCATATGTTCCAGAAGAGTTGAGACTTGAGGGAGTTAAAAGTAATAGCTGGGTAGATAAAGTAATTCTAATTGATGATTCAGTTACCGAAATTATTGATAAAATTCGTCCAGATATAGTTGTAAAAGGAAAAGAACACCAAAATCAATTTAATCCTGAAGAAAAAATTCTTCAATCATATGGAGCAAAACTTCTATTTGGTTCTGGAGAAATTACTTTCTCTTCACTGGATTTATTGCATAAAGAATTTTCTCAATCAACACTAAAAGATATTGCTCTTCCCGTTGAGTATATGTCGAGACATTCTATAGATATTAATAATTTGAAAGGCCTAATAAAGGGGTTTTCTTCATTAAAAGTGTTGGTTATAGGTGATTTGATTATTGATGAGTATATTACCTGCGAGGCCTTAGGCATGTCTCAGGAAGATCCTACAATTGTTGTCACTCCTTTGGATACCACTAGGTTTATTGGTGGAGCAGGAATTGTTGCTCAACATGCTTCTGGGTTGGGAGCTCAAGTAGAATTTGTAAGTGTCGCAGGAAGTGATGAAGCGCATGACTATGCTAAGAATGCATTTAAAAAATCTGGGGTCAATGCACATCTTATAGTTGATGAAAGTCGTCCAACTACTATCAAACAGAAGTTTCGAAGCAAAGGAAAGAGTTTATTGCGTGTTAATCATCTTCATCAGGATGCAATCAATAGTTCTTTACAGGACAAAATTAGTAAGATCATTGAATCTGTAATTCAAGATGTTGATTTACTTGTTTTTTCAGATTTTAATTATGGTTGCCTCCCACAACTCTTAGTAGATAAACTGATAAAGTTAGCAAATGCAAATGATGTGATGTTGGCTGCGGATAGTCAATCTTCTTCTCAAATAGGTGACATTTCTCGTTTTAGAGGCGTAAATCTAATTACCCCAACAGAGCGAGAGGCAAGAATTAGTTCTCGCAATCATGAAGATGGATTGGTAGTTTTGGTTCAGCAATTAAAGAAGCTATCGTCAACTGACAATATTTTTCTAAAGATGGGTGAAGAAGGTATGTTAATTTATTCTGGTTATACTAATGCTAATGAAATTCTTACAGATAGTATTTCTGCGCTTAATACTTCTCCTAGAGATGTTGCTGGTGCAGGAGATAGTTTATTGATTAGTGGAGCACTAACAATGACTGCTGGTGGTAGTATTTGGGAAGCCGCACTTATCGGATCTCTTGCTGCTGCAATCCAAGTAGGCAGAGTGGGAAATACGCCTTTAAAAAGTAAAGAGCTATTGAAAGAGCTAACTTAAATGCGTGCAATATTGTTAGCAGCCGGGCTTGGCACTCGGTTACGACCTATTACTGATACAATTCCGAAATGTCTTGTGCCAATAAATGGTAAACCACTTATCGATTATTGGTTAGAGCAATTGACAAAGGCTGGTATAGAGAAATTTTTGATTAATACCCACTATCTTCATGAACAGGTTGAGTCATATATAGAGCAATCCAAATTTGCGGGTATGGTGGATTTGGTTTATGAGGAAGAGTTGCTTTTAACAGGTGGTACAGTTCTTGCGAACAAAGATTTTATTAGTGATGAGCCATTTATGTTGGTCCATGCTGATAATCTTTCTATTTGTGATTACAAAGATTTTATCAGTGCACATAAAAATAGACCTGCTAATACAGAGATAACGATGATGACTTTTACAACTGATGACCCTAAAAGCTGTGGTATTGTTAAAACAGACACTTCTGGCATTATTCAAGAATTCCACGAGAAGGTTCAAAATCCTCCGTCTACAACAGCAAATGGTGCTGTTTATATTGTTGAGGCCAGTGTTATTAGTTATATGCAAAGCTTAAAGACAGCAAAAGTGGACTTTAGCGTTGACGTTTTGCCATATTACATGGGAAGAATTTTTACATACTATAATGGTCTATATCATCGTGATATTGGTAATATTAGATCGTATGAATTAGCCCAAATAGAAACCGATTCTTTGTATAGAGAAACCTCATGACATCAAAAGATCAATCTACAATCCATCTAACTAAAAAGCTTTTCTTATTTATGGAGCGAAGAAGGCGTTACCAATTCCTAATATTGCTAACATTGATGATACTAACATCAATGTTTGAGGTTATTAGTATTGGTGCGGTTATACCATTTTTAGGAGTGTTGATTGAACCATCTAATATTTTTGAACTTCCTGCCGCACAACCATTCATTCAGTTTCTTGGAGTAGATCAGCCAACCCAAATTATATTCCCGATTTCAGCTCTATTTGCCATCGCAGTAGTGATGTCAGGCGCAATGAGAGTGTTATTATTATGGGCATCAGTTAAGTTTTCATTTATTTTAGGTGTAGATTTGAGTGTTGGTATTTTCACTCAAGTTATTAACCAACCATATATTGCACACACAAAACAAAATAGCAGTGACATTATAAGTGCTATTTCAATAAAAATTGCTCAGGTTATTAATGGCGTAGTGCTATCTGTGCTAAATATGATCAGCTCTTTTATAATTGTTACTGCAATTATTACTATTTTGATAATAATTAATCCCAGTGCATCATTAATTGCAATTTTATTTTTTACAGCTTTATATATATTTTTTTACTTATATGTGAAGCAAAGAGTAAAAGTAAACAGTTCAAATGTTAATCGTGCATCAAATAGTTTGATGAAAATATTGCAAGAAGCCCTAGGTGGAATACGTGACATTATTATTAATGGTAACCAGCAATTTTATCGGAGTATCTTTTGGAGAGCCGATCTTGTTTTTCGAAAATCACTAGGTAACACTCTCTTTATTACAAATAGTCCTCGTTATTTTATGGAGACATTTGGTGTTCTACTTATTGTATTATTGGCATACATCCTGTCGACTCAGGGTGAAAAGAGTTTTGCTGATGGAATTCCTGTTCTTGGTGCTTTGGCATTAGGGGCTCAGAGATTATTGCCAGTAATGCAACTACTTTATAATTCCTGGGGAAACATTAAGGGCACACATTTTGTTTTAGAAGAGGTATTGGGCTTTTTAAATCTTAATGATACTAAAACGATGAATGTAATTAATGATGACTGTACTTTTGAAAAAAATATAAGATTGAAAGATGTGTCATTCGGGTACGATGAAAACCCCTTACCAGCAATAAATAATGTAAATATAGAAATTAAAAAAGGCGATTGTATAGGAATTATTGGCAAGACGGGAAGTGGAAAGAGTACGCTTATTGATATTATGATGGGGTTGCTGGATCTAACACACGGCACATTAGAAGTTGATGAAAATGTTATAACAAGTAGCAACCGAAGAGCATGGCAATCTCGGATTGCACATGTGCCACAGAATATATACTTATCTGATAGCACAATAGAAGAAAATATTGCTTTCGGAATTCCTGTAGAAGAAATTGACAGTAGCCTTGTTAGGCGTGCAGCTATAAGTGCCAATATCGACTCTGTTGTAAACGAATGGCCGCTTAAATACAAGACTATACTAGGGGAGCGTGGTATAAGATTGTCCGGAGGACAGAGACAACGAATAGGAATTGCTCGTGCGCTTTATAAACAGGCCGATGTTTTATTCTTAGATGAGGCAACCAGTTCGGTGGATACTTCAACTGAGTCAAGTATCATGAAGGCTATTGAAGAGTTAGGCAATGATGTAACCCTTATAATTATTGCCCATAGAATTACAACATTGAAAAACTGTTCCAGGATATTGGAATTAACTAAGGAAGGTAAAATTTATGAAAAAGTATATTCTGATATTGCAGAATCTTCTCCTGAGTAGTTACGGAGTGTTTTGGGGTGGAGCTAAATGGGTTCCGTATAGTAAAAAGACAGACTAAATTGAAGAAAAATAGCGTATACGACTTCTTTAAATTTGGTCGCGGAGGTTTTGAAGATAAAGTCCTTATTAACCTAATATATTCACTCGGGTTAATCGTATTCGTATATGCCAATTGGAGTCTTATTTTTGGTGGTAAGATTTTATACGGAAGTAGCTTTTCTTTTCAGTCCTATCCTCTGACCGTTGAATACTTTAAGGCCATTTCTGAAGGCTTATACCCATTTTTTAGTTGGAACTATGGAGTGGGATTCAACAATTTAGCGGACTCTCAGCAGTCGCTTCTTCATCCGCTTAAGATACTTCTTTCGATTATATTGCAATCACCTTATCGCATCGACACGACATTCCTTTTGTTTCACGTGGCTTTGATATTTATCATGTCCATCAAACTCTCTAATCACTATTTGCTCAACACAAAATTCTCTTACGAGAAAGCTATAATTGCTACCTATTTAGCCATTGTAATCATGCTTAATATCTCGATTTTTTCGAATTATGCTCATGTTTTTTTTGTTGCCGTCTTTGCTTACTTCCTAGTTTTGATATTTCTAATAGAGAAATTTTTGTCGAATCCTAGCCGTTGGTGTTTTTTTCAGATTGTTGTGACGACTTTGTTGATGCTTTTATGCGGAAATTTCGCCCTGCAATGGGTCGTTTTAGCTGCTCTTGTCGTTTTCATGGGCTGCAGAGTTTTTCAAGAAAAGCTGTCTTTTTACCCCGTCATCCTTGTGATAGTTGCGTTTGGTTTAGCCTTCGTTATCGCCGCTCCGCAAATACTTGCGACTTATGAAGCGATGCGTCTCTCGGCTAGATCTACGCCAGGAGGCTACGATAAATTCTTTATGTCTGCTGGTCCGGTCCAATGGTTGAGTTACGTTGCGCCAGGGAGTTCCTACCTGTTGTACAAATACGGGCACGAGGTTTTCGCTAGATGGGGAGATAATAGCCTCACAGATGGCCTTCACTATATCGGCGTAATCCCTGTGGCGTTGTTTTTCTATTCGCTGGCGAAATTAAAAGAGATGCCTGGACAGGTTAAGATCTTTTCGTCAGCCGCTCTTCTAATGGCGATTCGTGCTGCAGGATTGTTCGCATTCGTAAATCTTTTGCTCAATCAGCTGCCCATATTTGGTCAATTTCGAGCGCCTATTCGTAGTTTTTGGGTGCTAGATGTGTTTGTTCTTTTGCCCACAATTTTTGTGCTTGCTAATGTACGATCGATCGATATGCACCGGCTACGTCAAATACTGAACGCCATCATTTTGGTGATAATCTTTGTAACTGTTTGTGCATTCATTGTGAGTTTAGGTTGGGAGAGATCTTTGCAAGAAAATTGGAATCTCCTTGCGGTTAAGGAAATAGCGTACTGCTTTGTTAGTTTAACCATTGCTTTATTGGCAAGGGCATTTGTGTCGAAAAAACGTCGTGCCAACGGTAGGTCCCTATTAATTGTTTTGGTCGGACTTTCAACTCTTGACCTTGGGTTACATCACCTGGGGGTTGCGAAAGAATGGACAGATCCTGCTGTGACGATGCTCGACGAACGTTCATCCGTTGTTGATCGTCGTTGTGACGAGATGGAAATGCAACGGGTATGGATGGACTTTACCTGGCCTCAATTCTCTAAGACAATATTCCCCCTGACTTCATCTCAAGGTAAATTTCACTCGAATGAAGAATCGTTGCCTACTCCTGAACTTAATGGAATTACTTGTACCCTGACGTATAGCTTGGTTTCGTCACGTCTCTCCTCTAGAGCTATAAATGTGTTTTATGATCGTTGGATCCAAGAATTTGATGATGAGGAAAGATATTCTCTCCTAAAATACATGGGTTTCGATGGCTATTCGTTGATCAACCCGAACGTCGGTAATTCAAGTGCAAGTGAAGAATTTGTGACGATACCTTCGCCGTCCATACCGATACCCACAGCACTAGAAAAGCTGGAAAGTTTTATTGAATCGATGGAACGTAACTCTGAGCCCACGTTTATCGGGCAACTTGATAACATATATATGTTCTTAAACCAGCTAGAGCTAATACAATACCTTCCAAGCACAGAGCGTGAAACGATTCGTCTTTCAAACGACAAAGTTGCTCTATTATTACCGTCACCTTTCTACTATTTCATTGAATACGAAGGGTCGAGCGTGGTCCCGATTCAAAGTCACGGTACATGGTATATCCTTCCTGACGAAGTGTCCGGAAGCGTTAAGGTAACTTATGTTCCGGTGCCTGAGTTGATTGGGGTATTTCTAAGTATAGTCGGAATATTAATGACGGGCTTCATTATTTTACTTTTTAGATCAGACTGGAATGTCCGATTGGATGTTTTGCACAGACTTACAAGCACGATCGTTGGTGCCATTCAAAAAGGATTTGTAGCATTGGTCAGAACACCAAATTACCGAAATTTGTTGTTTGGGGTATCTGTGCTAATTACGTCTGCTATTGCCATAGCAGGTTTCACGATTCTTAACACAATGGCCATCGCAGTGTCGTTTTCCTTTCTACTCATTCTTCTCTATGCCGTATATCGAATCGTCATCGCCGTTGGTAATGATTATTTGTATGGATATGGAGCCGCAGCACTCGTGGCCTTCAGTTTCTCGGTCGGGATGTTGTACGCTGCATTAAACGCTGTTATTAACAAGCCTGGAATTGGTTCTAGTATCCTTGAGATTCTTGATATTGCATTAAAATCATTCGGATTCGGGAACTAAGTTCTTTGTAAAAGCGGTTGTTTTTACGATGCGTATTTCTGCGTGATGAACGAGTCTACCCGTCGATCTTCTACGTTGGACATGTAATGCCATGACTACATAAAGACCATCAGATCGATAACAGCTACGTCGTCATCAAGTGTGACTTCCTGGAATGAGCGCTTTCAAATAACTTCATTGTCTTTATAAAGATGACATATTCAACAACTGTAGAAAATGATTCTAGTAAAGTATAATTACATTATGAAGGACTTTTTTGAACTTATCCGATGGAATCATTGGGCAAAAAACGTATTCGTTTTAGCCCCTCTATTTTTCAGTGGGGACTACTATGATATTAGTAATGTCGCGCAAGTACTAAAAGCCTTTTTTATATTCTGCCTGGTTTCAAGTTGCGTATATATATTTAACGACCTACTCGATTACGAAGCTGATAGTGCGCATAACAAAAAGAGGCTCAGACCTCTTCCGTCTGGACGTATAAGTAAACCGATGGCTGTGTTGATATTATCTATTATGTTTATATCAGCATGTTTGTTGCTATACATATTACGTATGCCAATTAACTTCATATACGTGGTGTTGTTATATGCTCTGATCAATTTGATTTATTCGATGGGACTGAAACACATTCCAGTGCTTGAATTAATATTGGTTTCAAGCGGCTTCGTTTTGCGTCTAGTGGGTGGCGGTGAAGCTCTGAGCATTGGCCTGTCTCCATGGATTATTGCTGCAACTGCGTCGCTGTCGCTCCTCATCACAGTGGCAAAGAGAAGGAGTGATTTGGTCCAAAAGAGTGATCCAGAAGAACAAAGGGCATCGCTTACTGGTTATAACGTCGAATTTCTGAACTCACTCTTATCAATATTGGTATCAGTTACCATTGTTGTATATGTTATTTTTTCGATATCTGATTACGCGACCGAAAGGCATGGTCAATTTATTATATTTTCGTCGATACCAGTAATAATAGGAATGTTTAGATTTTTACAACTTGCTATTGTTTTTGAACGAGGCGATTTTCCCACGGAATTGATTACTCGAGATAAGGGGATGGTAGCCAGTATATTGTTATTTGTTTGTATTTTTATATTGACAACACACGTTAGTGATATTTAAAACTATGCGAACAAGTTATTCATCTATCAATACAACAATCAGGAAATATATTATGAACCTTGGATCTTATAGATGTTGTTAGACTATATAATGATTTGTCCTCTCGCATTTGTGCTTGGGGGTTCTCTAAAATTTTGTATCAATTCTATAAAGTCAAGTAACTTAGCGTTTGATCAGATAGGCCTGGGCAACTTTCCGAGCACTCACATTAGCATCGCTTCGTCTATCACATGGCTTGTATATTTTCGGGAAGGATATTCTGATCCTTTGTTAGGTGTGTGCTTAGCTTTGTTAATCATCGTGATCATCGATGCGCTCGATACACGGAAGAAGATCGAGGACATCGTTAGGGTGTTGCGAGTTGAATTAGGTGACGGCAAAAGTATAGAGGGTTTGCGCGATAAAACAGGTCATAATCCCATTGATGCAATCGGTGGTGTTGGAGTTGGATTTCTGGCTGCGTTAATTATTGTCTTTACAACCACTTAGAACGGTTTAGCTTTTGATTATTGAACGAAATTTAGCGAAGTTTTTGATTGTTGGTGTTATGGGCACTGTTATTAATTACCTGGTTTTCTATCTTATATATTCAATATGGAACATTCATTATATATTGGCATGTATCGTCGGATATGTGTCAGGTCTTTTTTTGGGTTTTTATTTAAACAAGGAGTGGACGTTCAAGAGGAATGATCAGGTATTTTCTGGGAAATCTCTGGTACTGCGATATATATGTCTGTACGGGTTTACGCTGGTCGTAGCCGTCTTAGTACTATACCTGATAGCAGAGATTGCAAATGTGGATCCCTTATTTGGTTATATCGTGTCTATTTTCTGTTCGACAGCACTGAATTTCTATGGGCTCAAATATATAGTATTTAGAGCCAAGGAGTCCCGATAAACTACTTGGATAAAGACGCGATATCTCATTCTTCTAGTTTTCTCTTAAAGACTTGCTTTATTCGAAGACATCTTGGCAGGAACTAATTAACCAATTTAAAGAAATTGATTTATAATTTTCAGGAAGAATTCACGGATTGATTCTTGCTAGTATGTATATATAAAAGCATCTCCATATGAGGTATCAAATAAAGTAAGAGTTTTCAAAAATGAATCAAAAAATACGAAAATTGATGAAGCCGTCTTAATTATTAAAAACAGTTTGAAAACGATAAGTAATGATAGATAATTTTGAATATACTTATTTACCAAAGGGTAAAGTAATATTTTGCGCTTGCGATCAAGTTTATTTTGAAATTTTTTTTTCTAAACTATATTCATCATTTACTAAAAATATCTCAGAATTCAATCAACTGCATATTCATTTAATAAATCCAGATATAAATCTTATAAATAGTATAAAAAAAGATAATACCAAATCGAATGTAAGCTTTTCTTGGGAAGGTGAGGCTCAAATATCGCTAATTAAAAAACTAAAAATAAATATTAATGATTGGGAAAAAATACTACCAATCAAAATTAAAAAGATGCTTTTAGCTGAATCTTCAAGAGGTCTGCCATACGTTCAATTTTTATATAACCAAGCACTGTCCCTAGGTATTCCATGGAGGTTTTTAATATCAAAAAATTATATTAAGAAATCATTTTCTAAAACTTATTATGCAAGTAGGCGCTTTACTCTTCCAAAAAAATTGCTCACTAAAACTACTCATATTTTATTTATTGATATAGATAGCGAGTTTAAGAAAGATTTGAATATAAGTTTTAGTGAAGATTTTTCTGTTCAAGCCATCAAAAGAAAAGAGTTAGGCTGGTCTAATTTTTATGCTGGACTTGTTTTTGTAAGAATGGATGAAGTTGGGAAATCTTTTATAGAAAATATTTATAAGATGATTAATGACTCATTAGATAAAAATATTTTTTATTGGGGCATTGATCAGTCCTGCTTGGATATGTGCTATAAAAAAAAATTATTAGATTCATTTGATAAGAACTATATGGATTTTACCCATGACAGTGATGCACCATTTATATCATACAAAGGAGATAAAAAATGGAATCAATAAACAAGGCCTCTGAGCTAATTATTTAAAGTTGCCAAGCATAGGCAAGGCTTTTAGATTTGGTAAAACTTTTAAAGGAAAATTAAATAATGAGCAATAATAAAGATCACGAAATAGTTGATGGGTTTGGTGATGAGTGAGAGCGCTTTAGGGCTAGATTTGAATAGAGATTTACAAAAAAAGCAGATCAAAATAATGATGCAAGATGCGGGTCTTACGAAGATAAGTTTTTCTGAAGAAAACCCATATTGGGTAGTTGTCGATTATAGGGAGAAAGTATAAATGTGTGGGATCACTGGTTTCCTTGGTGGTGATTTTACCAATGATCAATTGAGTAATGCCATACTAGAAGAGATGTCAGGTCAGCTTGTAAAACGTGGGCCAGATAGTGCGGGTATTTGGCTAGATTCGTCGAGTAAAATTGCTCTTGGTCATAGACGGCTAGCTGTTGTAGATTTATCGCCAGCCGGATATCAGCCAATGACGTCTGGCTCGAAAAGATACATCATGACGTATAACGGAGAAATATATAATAGTAACGAGATTAGAAATGAATTAATTAAGAGTCGAGTAACGGTAAATTGGCGAGGACATTCTGATACCGAAACACTTCTGGCTGGTTTTGATGCTTGGGGAATCAAAGAGACTGTTTCTCGTGTTACGGGGATGTTTGCAATAGCAGTATGGGACAAAGAGTTAGAACAACTTACATTAATAAGAGACAGACTTGGAGAAAAGCCATTATATTATGGCTGGCAAGGGTCTGGGTCCAATAAAGTATTTTTATTTGGCTCCGAATTAAAGGCATTAAAAAAACATCCGCAGTTTATGAATGATATTGACCGTGGCTCACTGGCCTTGTACATGAGATATTGCTATGTTCCGGCACCTCACTCAATTTATAAAGGCATTATGAAGGTTGAGCCAGGAACGATTGTAACGGTGACGCTCCAGGATAGTGAGTACACGACGGAAAAGTATTGGAATGCTTTGGATGTGGTCAGGACTGGTGCAGAATCACCTTTTGAGGGCACGGTCGCCGAGGTGACAAATGACCTAGACATTGCATTGAGGAAGACCATCTCTCAACAAATGATGGCCGATGTGCCTTTAGGGGCCTTTCTTTCGGGTGGGATTGATTCGTCAGCAGTGGTTGCCCTGATGCAGGCGCAGTCGTCACGGCCTATAAAGACCTTTACCATAGGATTTAGTGAGGCCGGTTATAATGAGGCGAAATTTGCTAAATTAGTTGCTGGACACCTAGAAACGGAACATACGGAGCTATATGTTTCATCTCAAGACGCGTTAAATGTCATTCCGAAATTACCAAATCTTTATTGTGAACCTTTCGCTGATTCATCTCAAATACCAACATTTTTGGTTTCTTCTCTTGCGAGACATCATGTGACGGTTAGCCTTTCAGGTGATGGAGGAGACGAATTGTTTTGTGGATACAATAGATACCTGTTTGCAGATAAATTGTGGAAGGGCTTAAGTATGACACCGGCTAGTGTTAGAAAGTTGGTTGGGAAGAGTATTAAAAATTTTCCAGCAGCGGGCTGGAATCAAGCATTTAAATTATTGAATAGAATTACACCACGTAAATTTAACGGGATAAGCTGGGGGGACAAACTACAGAAAGGTGCCGGCGTTATATCATCTAAAGATCTAATGAGCTTATACCAGCAACTTGTGTCTAATTGGCAGGATCCATCTGCTGTGGTAATTGGGGAAGGAGAGCATGATCAGATTTTTTCCACAGATGTCCAATTGCTTTCGGATGTAGGCGATATCCAAAAAATGATGGCTATTGATACGATTTCTTACTTGCCTGATGATATTTTAGTAAAGGTGGATAGGGCCGCTATGGGCGTGTCACTAGAAACTAGAGTCCCATTTTTAGATCATCATATTTTTGAGTTTGCATCGAAAATCCCTCTAGCAATGAAATTAAAACATGGGGTTGGAAAGTCAATCTTACGTGACGTACTTTTTAGATATGTACCAAAGGAGTTGATTGAAAGGCCTAAAATGGGATTTGGAATACCTATGAGCGATTGGCTAAAAGGGCCTCTCAAAGAATGGGCCGAAGAATTGCTAGATGAAACTCGATTAAGATCTCAAGGATTTTTCTACCCTGAGGTGGTTAGACAAATGTGGTCAGAACATTTGATGGGCGTTCATAACTGGCAATCTCAATTGTGGGCAGTGTTAATGTTTCAGGCATGGCTTGAGGATAATATGTGAACTGTGAAAGATAAGTCTAAAATTATTATCATAAGCGCCAACTGTGGTTGGACAATATATAATCACCGAATGCCTCTCATTAGACGTCTCAATCAAGAGGGATATAAGGTATGTGTGCTAACCCAATTCGACGGATATGAATCTCTTATCGCTAAGGAAGTAGATCAGTTAAAACCCTTATTTATCTCTAGCAAAGGCATTAACCCATTTGTTGATTTATTCACAATTTTTGACTTCGTTAAATATTTTATTCGCTTAAAGCCGGCGCTCGTACTTTTTTTTACAATCAAGCCGGTTATATATGGTTCTATTGCTGCAAGACTAGTCAAGGTTAAGTCGATAGTAACGATTACTGGTCTTGGAACAGCGTTTATTACAGATACTTGGATTACTAAGGTAGTAAAAACTCTTTATAGGTTTTCTCTAGTCTCAGTTGCAACAGCTTTTTTCCAGAATGTGGACGACAAAGATCTATTTGTTGGAAATAGACTTGTAGATTCAAGAGTTTGTCGACTGACACCTGGGTCTGGCGTTGATTTGAATAAATTTTCCCAAGCCGATCTGCCATTAAATAAAGAGATGACTTTCATATTAATTGCACGCATGATTTGGGATAAAGGGATAGGAGAATTTGTTGATGCGGCAAGAAAAATCAAATCAATATACCCCAATATTAGATTTCAGTTACTGGGTCCGTTAGGAGTAGAGAATAGAACGTCAATCTCAAATGAGCAAATGGATGAATGGCAAAAAGAGGGAATAATTGAGTATTTGGGCGAAACTGATAACGTTGTGACTTATATTGAAAGAGCGTGCTGCGTAGTACTCCCGTCTTACCGAGAAGGGACGTCCAAGGTTTTATTAGAAGCCGCTGCGATGGGCCGACCTTTAATAGCTACAGATGTGCCAGGCTGTAGAGAGGTTATAAAGGACGGTGTGACTGGGTTTTTATGCAGATCGGGCGACTATCTTGATCTATCAGATAAAATTGAATTGATGCTCAAACTACCATATGAATCTCGAAGAATTATGGGGGCTAAAGGCCGAGAGAAGATTGAGAATGAATTTAACCAAGATTTTGTATGTGATCTTTATATCGATGCGATTGCAAATTAAGATCACAAAACATCAGAACGAACACAACGTCTTTAGTGTGCAATAAATACTGTAAGAATTAGCATCTTCAAATTATTCAAAATAAAAAAAGCGTACTTTTTCTTAGAGTATAATTGTTACTTAACTTTTTAATGTAAAGGCAAGAAATTTGTTTAACAAAATTACAATTATTGGAGCTGGCTATGTTGGTTTTTCATTAGCTGTTCTTTTGAGCCAAGATAAAGAGGTTACTCTTTATGATATTGATAGATTAAAACTCAAACAGATTGACAACAAAAAATCCCCACTTCGAGATGAAAATATAGATAAGTTCTTTGCTAGTAAAACACTTCGTTTAAAAACAAACTATGATCTAACTGATGCTGTTTCAGACTCAGATCTTATTATTCTAGCTTTACCAACTAATTTCAGCGAATCTACTAAATTTTTTGATACCTCTCAACTTGACTCGGTTATTTCTAAGATAAGTGAAAAAAATATAAATTCTCCCATTCTAATAAAATCCACCGTTCCGCAAGGCTACACGCAAAGGCTTCAAGTTCATTATCCAGATTTACCAATTATTTTTTCTCCAGAATTTTTGAGAGAAGGAAGTGCACTTGAAGATAACCTGAACCCAAGTAGGATTATTGTGGGAAACACCGAGCTACTTGGATTAAAAATTGCAGAATTATTTGCATCATTTGCTTCAAATGATCCAGAGATATTTTTAATGGAAAGTGGTGAAGCAGAGGCGGTAAAACTTTTCTCAAATGCCTATTTAGCTACAAGAATTAGTTTTTTTAATGAGCTTGATACCTTTGCTTTAGCAAGTAATTTAGATAGTCAGTCTATTATAGATGGTGTTACAAGCGATCCGAGGATTGGCGCTCATTATTGCAATCCATCTTTTGGATATGGTGGATATTGCTTGCCTAAGGATACAAAACAACTTGAATCAGATTTCGGTGACTTACCTCAGGAGCTTTTTAGCTCTATTATTAGAAGCAACATCTCAAGAAAAAAATACATTGCACATTATGTTGCATCTTTGGATAAGAAAGTAATTGGTATATATCTTCTTGCGATGAAAAAAAACTCTGATAATTTTAGGGAATCTTCAATTGTTGATGTAATACAAGCTCTTAAGGAATTAGATAAAAATATTACTATCCTCATATATGAACCCCTAGTTAATTTGAGCTCAATGTTTGATTGCGAGGTTGTTAGCTCACTAGAGTTCTTTAAACAAAAAAGTGAAATTATTTTAGCTAATCGGCCGGATGCTTCTCTTGATGATGTGAAAGAAAAAGTATTTACTAGGGATATATATGGCATTAATTAACCTCGAAATTACAAATTTACTAATGGTCATTAAACTCAATCCTTCATGCAAGAATTTCTATGAAAGTTTAGGTGTTAACGTGTCAAATTTTCCATTGACTTTGTACAGAAATGAGCCTTTTGGACAGTTTTAGCATATAAGGAATAGCTATGCTTGAAGCATTTGAGACGAACCCTAAGATTAGCATTATTGTTCCAACGCTTGATAATTTTATTCATCTCAAGGAGCTGATTTCTAGCATCCACGCACAAACACTCCCTCCAAGCGAAATTATTATAGCTGATTCAAGCTCTTCAAATGCAATTGAAATTGGAGTGAAAAAGATAAGCTCTTCAATACCAATCATCTACCTAAGAGTTGGCAAAGCTTACAAGTATGATCGCTTGCTTCAGAGTATTTTTTCTTTACCTTTTCTTACAAGGTTTAAAGAAAAATTTCCACCTGGCAGAGCATTCCCATATGAGGCTACTAATGCTGGCGCTGCTATTGCTTCATCTGATTGGCTGGGTTTCCTAGATGCAACAACTATTCCTAAGAAAGAATGGCTAACTGATTATTGGAGACTAATGCAACATCACCAATGTGATGTTGTTTTTGGTAAGACTAAATATTTTGCTACCACAAAGTTTCAAAAGCTTCTGCGTGCATCGACTTATGGAAGATTGGGGCATGAAACCGCTCCTGGAACCTTGATGACAAAGACTAATTTTTTGAATGGCTATAAAATCAAAGAAGGGGTTAGAGCTGGAGGTGACGTTGAGTGGAAAACACGCATTAAAAATAATCTAAGATATCATTTGCCCGAACAGAATTATCTTAGCTACTCCAATTTACCTGTAAATTTATTTTCTACTCTTAAGAAGTTCTTCATTTATCAGATTTATACAGCATTCTTAGACGTCCAAAACAATGTTAGAGACATATATCTTGGCATGACTTTATTGCTTGGCCTCATCATCAGTCAAAAATGGAATTCTATTGTTGGTGGGGATAGTATTTTTTTTATCCCCCATCTAACCAAGATTTTTTTGGTAAGCATAACTTGTATAGCTTGCATAACTTTTATAATTAACAGAGGTGTTTTGAGAGGCTATTCAAAAAATGCCTCAAATAATAATAATTTTGTACAGTTGGCAATTTTTATTATGATTTCGTATTTTGTTTATCGATGGAATGCCGTTGTCGCTGATTGGGTTGAGGAATCCGTATGGTACTTCCCACACGTTACTAAAATTTTCTTTGCAAGCATTATCACAGCCTCATTTTTATATAGAGGTGTTTTTTTTCCATTGAACAATAACATAAAGTCAAGCTATTTATTTCCGCTTAGATGGATTGCCGTTGGTGGTCTTGGAGTTTTATTTGACCTTATTAAGGCGCCTGGTTATATCTTAGGGGGAGTATTTTCATCAATCCTTAAGCGTAGGTCAATACATTAAACATTTTCACAATGTCTCCAAGAGGGGAGTGGCTGAGGCTTCTATTAAGATTAAAAATTATTATTTTGCCAATATTTATATATTTACAGTAGAATCGAATTACAGTTTATTTTAATATTTAAAGGTGTTATATGTTAGTTTCTGATGCAGTCCTTGAACGAAAATCAATTCGGTCTTTTACAAATCAGGAAGTATCAAATGAGTTAATTGAAAAATTACTGACGCTTTCAAGTAGGGCAGCTTCTGGTGGAAATCTTCAACCTTGGAAAATATATGTAATTAATAATTCTGCAATGAATAATTTTCTTGAATTTCAAGGGAATTGGACAAAGCCTGAGCTTCCAGCATACGATATCTATCCTCCAAAACTTAAAGAGCCCTACAGAACATCTAGGTATGAACTAGGCGAACAAATGTATGAACTATTAGGCATAGCAAGAGATGATAAAGACGCAAGATTGGATCAAGTTATGCAGAACTTTAAATTCTTTGGAGCACCTTGTGCTTTTTTCTGCTTTGTTGATCGACAAATGGGTCCCCCTCAATGGTCTGATCTAGGAATGTTTTTACAAACCTTTATGTTGTTAGCAAAGGAAGCTGGATTAGACACTTGTGCTCAAGAGGCTTGGTCAATGAAACATGATAGTGTTTCTGAGTTTGTAAAAGCTGAAGACAGCGATATATTATTTTGCGGCATGGCAATAGGGTATAGAGATGATAGTGCTGTAGTTAATTCCTTGAAATCTGAAAGAAGGCCGCTTAAAGAATGGGCTAAATTTCTATAAAAAACCTAATTATAAAATTTGTCCATAGATAATAATTATATTAAGCATTTCATGGTTGAGGCCATTGATATGGCTAAATTAGCATTTAACAATGATGAGGTTCCAGTGGGAGCAATAGTTGTAAAAAGGGGAAAAATTATTGGCCGGGGCTTTAACCAAGTAAAAACAAAAAACTCAGTCTCTTCTCACGCAGAAATCAATGCAATTAATCAAGCAAGTCAATATATAAAGAATTATAGGTTAATTGGTTGTGACATCTATGTAACTCTTGAGCCTTGTCATATGTGCGCAAAAGCAATAGTAGATGCCAGAATGAAATCTCTATATTTTGGCGCGCATGAGCCAAAGACAGGAGCCATTGAATCAATTGATCAATTTCTATATAAAGATCATCTTAATCATAAAGTGCTTTTTAGTGGAGGACACCTGCATGAGCAATCCTCTGATCTGCTAAGAAAATTTTTTCAATCAAAAAGAAAACAGAAAATTTCTTAAAAAAAATTTATTTTAACTCTAGCCAAATCGGGCAATGATCAGATGGCTTCTCCATTGCCCTAGCAGAGTAGTCTATTCCAGTATTCAGTATTGCATGCTCTATATTTTCTGATAATAGTATGTGATCAATTCGCAATCCTCTTTTTGGATTATCATCAAACATCCTTGAGCGGTAATCAAACCATGAATATATTGATCTCTCTTTAGGATTTTGTTTTCTCCATGAATCTACAAAACCTAAGTCTTTAATTTTATTCCACATTTCTATTTCTTCTGGAAGAAATGCTGTTTTTCCATCGCGTAACCATCTCTTTGCATTTTGTTCCCCTATACCAATATCTAATTCTGTAGGAGCAACATTAAAATCTCCCATTACAATCAAATTCTCTTCAACTTTTTTAAGCTTTTTGATGTGATTTTCTAAATCATTATAAAATTTTATTTTTTTTGGAAATTTGGTTTCATGTGACCTATTTTCTCCCTGAGGAAAATACCCATTCATGATAGTAATTTTTTTTCTTTTCCATTTAAAAGTAGCTTGTATAAATCTTTTTTGGTCATCCTCTGAATCATTTGCAAAACCTTTTTGTACACTTTCAGGCTTTTTTTTACTTAAAATTGCTACTCCATAGTGGCCTTTTTGCCCCCAAAACTCAGGGTGGTACCCAATTTTTTTAATTTCATCAATTGGAAACTCAGGATCATTTACTTTAGTTTCCTGTATTCCAATTACATCAGGATCAATGGTATCTCTCAGATGAATAAGTTGGTGGGGGCGAGCTCTTATACTATTTATATTAAAAGATACAATTTTCATATTTATGAGGCTTGAGATAGGTAAATGTTTTGATCAAATATTGCATAGTCTGAAAGTATTTGCATGCCTTCATTTAAAAGATAGTCATTATCAATGTCTATCTCAGAATCCTTCTCATCGTCTTCAGTTTCTTTTGCATCATTGTAATCCTGCATAGCCTTGTAAGAATTAAAAGTTTCTAGATTAAGAGAGGCACGTCTTTTGTTCTCTATATCTAAAGCCCATGACTGTCTTTCTTCTTTTTCAACTCTTCTATTGGTTAAGTTAAGAGAGATCACTTCCTTGTTTTTTTGGATCTCATATCTTTTTCTAATATCAAGGATGTATTGTAAGTTAGGACTTTGGCCAACTCTTGTTAAATGCTCATGATTTAATTTAGAAATTAAAGTTGGCCCCATAGAAAATTTCTTGAAACGCACTGGTTTAATTTCATCCCATGGAAGGGCTGTATCGTATGAACTTTCACCAATTTCTTCAATATCCCAGGTGCTTGGTAATGTAATATCGGGATGTATGCCTTTGCTTTGCATCCCAGCCCCAGTAATTCTATAAAACTTTGATTCAGTGATTTTGATTTGTCCTGATCTTAAATTATCTAATTTTTGAACAGTTCCTTTACCAAATGTTTGTTGCCCAATGATTATTCCTCTTTGGTAGTCTTGAATAGCACCTGCAAAAATTTCTGATGCAGATGCAGAATATCTGTCTACCATAACCGCCATTGGTTTTTTCCAAATTTGCTTAGCTCGAGCATCTCCCCAGGGTCTTACGCTGCCATTACTATCTTTGACTTGCAGTGTTGCTCCAGAGGAAACAAATAATCCAGTTAATTTATTTGCCTCAAAGAGCGAGCCACCGGAATTACCTCGTAGGTCAATTAAGACCGCATCAACTCTTTGATCAGTAAATGTTCTTAATATGGTTTCAACATCTTTTGAGCTGCTTCTATAATCAGGATCTCTGTTTCGCCATGCTTTGAAATCTATATAAAAGGTGGGCAAATCTATTATGCCAACTTTTATTGTTTGCAAATTTCTTTGGATTTCAACTATCCTTGATTTTGCTGCTTGTTCCTCCAGTTTCACCTCTTCTCTTGTAATTGTTACAAATTTCCTTTCACTAAAATCCTCTGTTTTTCCTGGAATAAGCTCTAACTCAACTTGAGTGCCAGCTTTACCACGAATTAATTGAACCACTTCATCTATTCTCCATCCCACTACATCAGTTGGAGTTGAATTGGATTCTTCAACTTGAGATATCTTTACTATTTTGTCATCTGGATTAATTTTTCCTGTTTTTTCTGCTGGACCCCCAGGTACAACACTTACTATAGTTGGGTAATCATCTTCTGTTGTAAGCAAGGCTCCAATTCCCTCAAGCTTAAGACTCATTGTCATTTCAAAATCTTCAGCTGATTTAGGAGAGAAGTATGACGAATGTGGATCAAAATAGGACGTCAAATTATTCATAGAAATTGAAAAGATATCTTCCTCATTTCTTTGAGAGATTCTACGGAGTCTATTTTTATATCTTTTCTCAATAGTATGCGTTGCTTCGTCTAATTCTTTATCGGCAAGTATGGACGTTAAAACATCATTTTTTGCCAGTCTTCTCCATACTTTTCTAAGCTCAAATTTGCTCTTTTGCCATTTTTTTTGATCATCATCAATTAAGATGATTTCTTCTTTTGTAAAATCAAAGTTCTTTTTAGAAACTTCTTTGAGTTGATAGTTTGTTGCCTCAATTAGTCGGTTAAAGTATAGATTTATAAATGCAAACTTAGACTTTAAGTCTATAGTGCAAAGAGAGGCATTTGAGTATTTTTTTTGATAGCTAGTTGGATCATCAAACCGGGAAAATTTCCTTTTAAATGAGGCCATTTCATTTTCTGTGAAATATATTTTCTGTGAATCTAGCTGATCCACCAATGCATCAAATATTTCAGAATTAATGGAGGTCAAGTCCTTATCGTTAAAAAAATGTTCGTTGACCATCTTTTTATAAATTTCCTGGCACAGAACTTGTTTTTCCTCTGATAACGGTATATTTATTTTTGCCGCAACGTCAATGCTAAGCAACAATATTGCTAGGAAGCTAAAAGCTTTTTTCTGTTTAAACAAGATAATTAATTTACAATATTTATTAATAATGAGAGCTAACTATATAGAATTTTACTTTGACTGTTCAAGTCCCTGGACATATTTAGCCTTTGCCGAAATTGTATCATTATCACAAAGACATGAGCTAGATATAGACTGGAAGCCAGTGCTGGTTGGAGGAGTTTTTAATACCGTTAATCAAGACGTGTATGAGTTTAGAAAAAAGCCTAATCCTTTAAAGCTCAGCTACTCAAATGATGACTTACATTTATGGTCAAAGGTTAGAGGAATTAGCATTAGTTTTCCGGAAGTATTTCCAGTTAATTCCGTCAAGGCAATGCGAGGTTGTTTATTTGCTAACAAAGAAAATCAATTAGCTGAGTTTGCGGATAACGTATTTCAAGCTTATTGGAGTGAAGGCAAGGATATCAGCCAGGAAGACTTATTGGTTGATATTGCTAAGAATTCAAACTTAGATACTGAAGAATTTAAAAAATTTATAGCTTCGCAGGAGGCAAAAGATCTATTGATCAAAAATACTGATGAATTAATTGAGCGAGGGGGTTTTGGTTCACCGACTTTTTTTTATAAAGAAAAAATGTTTTTTGGTAATGATCGCTTACATCTTTTAGAAGAAGCAATTTCAAAAAATTTAATTTAAACCTGCGTTTTATATGCTTCTTCTCGAACAAGTTCTGGGCTACCAAGAATTTGACGATTTAATCCAATTCGTTTGAACCAGTAATGCAGGCCAAGCAAATCTGTAAAACCCATGCCGCCATGAACCTCTGTGGCTTTCTTCGCTATACCTTTGCTCATTTCGGAGACGTGTGCTTTTGCATGACAAGCCATTAATCTAGCCTCAGTAGGAGAATGGTCATGGCAATGCGCAGCGTGCCAAACTAATGCATAGCAGGGCTCCAAGTCAGCAGTCATCTCTGCACACATATGCTTTACAGCCTGAAATGATCCAATTGCCCTGCCAAATTGTTTCCGCTCCTTAGCATAATCAACTGCCTTATCTATCATGGTTTGTGAAGCGCCAAGAGAATCTGCAGCAAGCATAATCCTGCCAGCGTCAATTGCTTGATTGATTGGATTTATTGAATCAGATGAATGTTCTAGCAGTTCTGCTTCTAAGTTCTTGCAAATCACCTCTGTATATTGTCTGGTTTTATCAACTGTGGTTAGTTTGACTATCTCTAAGTCTGCAGATTTTGCATCTACAACAAATATCTGACCTTTTTCATCTGCAAGCAATAAATGTGTTGCGTCATTTGCATCGAGCACAAACATAGCTCTTCCGTTTAATGTATTGTCTGAAAAAGTTATTCCAGCATCATTTCTTTTGCCAATGAATTCACTAAACCCAACTCCAAAACGATTTTCATTAGAGGCAATTTTAGAAAGATAATTTTCTTGCTGAGTTTTACTGCCTGCATGCTTAATAGCTGTTGGTGCCATAACATAGGGTGCAATAAATGGAGTAGGGCCCACTCCACCTCCCAAAGCTTCTGAAACAACTGCTGCAAAGAGTAAATCCAGACTCAGACCACCAAATTCTTCTGGAATTAAGAGCCCATTTATTCCTAGATTGAGAAGGCCTTGATGAATCTCTACAGAAAGATTTTGCTCGTCACCGCTAGCAATGTGCTTAATGTTATCTATCGTGGCATGCTCTTCTAGATATTTTTTTACATTGTCCTGAAAAAAGGATTGTTCTTCTGATAATCCAAAATACATTTTATGCTCCCTCTACTTTTGGTTCTTTGGGCATGCCTAGACCTCGTTCAGCAATAATATTCTTTTGAATTTGACTGGTACCTCCACCGATAATGAGGCCTAGAAAATACATGTATATAAATTGCCATGTACCATCATTTCTAAGATGAGGGCTATCTTCATACAAGGTTCCAATCTCACCCATCACATCAATGGCAAGACCCTCTAATTCATGCCTAAGCTCTGTTCCGGTAAGCTTTTGAATCATTTTGCCTATCTTGATATCAGTTCCAGGATTTAGCTTGGCTGATAACAGTCTTAAGGCATGAGATTGTTGGGCTAAAACTTTGCCTTGAATTTGCATCAACCGATCTCGATAAATTGGATGCTCAATTAGCGGTTTGCCATCAAGTGTTTCTTTTTTCATTAGATGCATCAACATATTCACTCTATTCATGGTTGCATCTGGTGGAGCCAAGGAGCCTCTTTCATGTCCTAAAGTTGCATTTGCAACGGCCCAGCCTTCACCTCTTTTGCCTACAATATTGCCAGCAGGAATTTTTACATCTGTAAAAAAGACCTCATTAAATCCAGCATTTAAAGTCATATCTACCAGGGGCCTGATTTCAATGCCTGGGGTATCCATTGGGATCAATAGATAGCTTATTCCAGCATGTTTTGGAGCATCTGGTTCTGTTCTGACTAGACAAAAACACATTTGAGAGTATTGAGCGGTGCTGGTCCATATTTTTTGACCATTAATCACCCATTCATCACCAACTAACTCTCCTTTGGTTTGTAGACTTGCTAGATCACTCCCAGCGTTTGGTTCTGAGTAACCTTGGCACCAAATCATTTCTCCATTTAGTGTGGGCTTGATATAGGCTTGTTTTTGTTCCTCGGTACCCATTTCTAATAGAGTGGGAACTAACATATCAATCCCTTGACCACCCATTGCTCCTGGGGTTTTAGATTTTGAAAATTCTGCTGCAATAATCCTGCTTCTTAGAATATCTGCTTCGCCACCATATCCTCCGTATTCTTTAGGAACTGAGCGCGCAAAATAGCCATTTTCAATTAAGATTTTTTGCCATTCAGACCTAGACATTTTGGGGCCACCAGATCCACCTGAACTTCCCAGAGGATTATTTGAACCATCTATGAAAGATAGCCCTTCATATTTTTTACAAAAGATTTGAACCTCTTTTGTGAAGTCTTGATATTCTGGCCCGTATTCTAAATCCATGAATCTTCCTTATTTATTTCCAATTTGGTTTTCTTTTTTCCAAAAACGCAGCAATACCTTCTTTAGCATCTTCACCTTCAAAACATTGAGCAATTTGTTTTTGTAAATATGGAAGAGCCTCATCAAAGTCTAACGCATCTTGTTTTTCATATGCTTCTAGACCAAATTGCATGGTTCCTGGGGCTAGGCTGGCTAATTCTTCAGCTAGCTCACTAACTCTTTTATCCAGTCCATTGGCTGCAACAGACTCATTGATTAACCCCCATGTCTCAGCTTTATTGGCATCAATGGGCTGACCACGCATAATAAAATCAAGCCCAGCTCTTTTAGGCATTACTCTGAATAATCCAGCCATGACCATAAAAGGCCACAAGCCTCTGTGTATCTCAGGCGCTGAAAATTTAGCTGAGTCAACAGCTATAGCATGAGTTGCATTTGTTACTAGTAATAATGCTCCTGCCAGGACTGATCCTTGAATTTTGCATATTACGGGTTTGTGCAGTCTTCTCAGGGAGAAGCTGATGTCATCCGCTCCCTCTATTTTTGGGACATTGGACTCTTCTTTTGCTCTTCGTAAATCAGCTCCGGCACAAAAAATATTCCCCTCTGCATCGATTACAACAACCCTAATTTCTCTTTCTTGTTTTGCATAAGCTAAAGCATAATTTAGCTCATTCATCATTACATTATTTAAGGCGTTTTTTTTCTCAGGTCGATTTAATGTAATAGTTAAAATATTATTTTTAATATTTACTTTCGTTGCTTGAAAA
>Ga0066849_10000095_pt1 | contig 30013 bp, 13 predicted proteins | sample ETNtaG_9_FD_65492 | JGI IMG/M metagenome (GOLD analysis project Ga0066849, IMG submission 65492) | Marine microbial and viral communities from oxygen minimum zone, Eastern Pacific Ocean - ETNP201406SV69 | ecosystem: Environmental > Aquatic > Marine > Oceanic | place: Pacific Ocean: Eastern... | reverse complement strand
TGCACATTGGGTCAATTCAACATTTGAATTTGGATATTACACTGGTGTGTCAGAAAAGGAAATTCGTAGCCAATTAGATGCTGAAGACTTTGGTCTTGGACTCTATGTATTAGATATCACAGTAGATGTAGATACTGGTGGGGCTGTCGGTTGTCAACATTCAGATGATGGTGAAGAGGTAGAGTACTTGGTAGAGCTAATTATACTCAATTATACAGTTGAAAAGACCTCTTAATCAACTGATGTAAAACAGCAAAATTCCTCTAAATAAAGTAGCAGACTCAAGTAAGGGTTAAGAGTGTGTTAGTAGTGGGTATAACTAGTGAATACAATGCGAGTCATTAGATTGCCTTTATTTTTGCTTGGTATTTATGCACTGAGTGTGTTAGCTATGGCCGCTCCTGCAGCAGCTCAATCACCTAACCCTGACATTGACATTCAATGTTCTCCATCAAATATACCAATTGATGTGTATCCAGGTTCTACTCGTGTAGGAATAACATACTGTACTGCTACAAATCCTACAGGTTACTCTGAAACAGTAAGAATCACAATTACTAGTGGTGGTTTAGCATTTGCAGGCCCAGGTTCAGTAACTGTTGGTGCAACATCTTCAATTACATTTGAAGTAACAGTAAGAGGAGATCTTAGAATGCCAGAAACAACTCGTGTTGTATCAATAGCAGGAACAGTTGAAACATTTAACGGAGCACCTAATCCTAACCCTGTACAAAAAACAGCTAATGTAATGGTCGTAGTTAAGCAATTTAGTAGATTACAAGTTGAAGCATCAGAACCATTCAAGCAATTAAGACCTAAAGTCGATTATTACTTTGAATTCAAAGTATACAACCAAGGTAATGCACTTGATAAATTCAATATTGAAGTGGCGAATAGAGACGAATTAGAAGAAGCAGGTTTCCAGATATCACTTCCATTAATCTCTACCGAGATTGATGCACAAGCACCTGCACAGAAAGTAAATGTGTTAACAAGAACACCTAAGATTCAAGGATGGACCGATAATTATTATCAGTTACAGTTCAAAGCCACTAGTGATTTTTCGGTAAGAACTGAAGGGATACCAAATTATCAAGTTCAAATGGTAACAGTTTACGTTAGAGGAGTTTATCTCCCCGGTTTTGAAATAATTCCAACATTGTCGATGTTAGCATTTGCAGCAGCAGTCGCTTATCGTAGATTAGATGAAGAAGAGGAAGATTTCGAGAACCTTCTCGAAGCGAATAAACTGGATTAAACAACACACGTTTAACAATTCATTTGATAAACCTTTAACGTTAGTGCTAATTATAGAGGGATGTAACCATGAGTGGATTATTAGATAAGGCAAAAAAAGCAGAATCAGCCATTGCGTCAGCAAAGGTTGACCCAGTTGTATCATCAGAATTAGCAAGTGATGCTGTGAACGAGACAGTAAGCAGTACAGTTGGAAACGCAGGGCTAGGAATGGCGGGTATGTTGTCTGAAGGCATGGCAACGAAGATTGGTGCAGCAGTAGTTAGTTTACTAGTAATCTTTGTAGGTTATCAAGTAGCAATGGGTTTCAGTTTTGGAACAGGTTCTATGACAATTGTTGAACATTCCATTGAAGAAGACACAAATAATCTAAAAGTACAGATTAGATTTGGAAACCCTATGTTTTCAAGTGCTTCAAAAGATCCAGTGCAAATTAGTATTAGTTATGGTGATGACGAAGTATATACAACAACTGAAACTCCCTCTAGTAATCTAATGAATGTAGAAATACCTTTTTCAGGCTTTTATCAAGGAAATTCTAGAGCTACAGGTGCTTCTGGAGCTGATGTATTGTACAAAGTTAATGCTAATCAGGGAGATTTAGTTGCAACAGAATATAAAATAGAACCAGCTAGTGTAATGGATAGAACAATTACTAATGGTGATGCTGAACTTATTGTAATGAGTTCAAACAGTAATACAGATTGTAATGGAGTTTGTCATGAAGGCGTTTCAATGAGAGTTTCAATGGGAGTGCAGGATGCAGTGAACAGTGACCTTATTTCCCATATTGATTCAGATTACACAATTAATGCAAAAATTGTTTATGAAACTTCTCAAGTAGTGTATACATATCCACAGATTACAGTAAATGGATATTTAGCACAATGGTCCACATCGAGTGCAAATTTATTATCTGGTGCTGGATCTGTAGAAGATAGTTGGTTACAATTAAGTGGCTCTGATTCAGGAACTTTTGGAATAGAATATATTGATAGAGATGATTTTTATCAAGATGATGGGTGTTATCATTTGGTGTTTACTTTAGATATGGCTTCAGATTTTGATGTAGAGGGTGTTGGAACACAAGAATTTTCTTCAGAGGGATATGAATTCTCCTGGGAATATAATGAGAATAGAGACATGTCCGATAATAATCAAGATGGAGAACCAGATCAACCCTATAAGCCAACAGAAGAATGTTGACCATAATCTGGTTTTATTTTTCAACAGGATCAATCTTTTCTTCTTTAGAATATTCTGATTCTGTATTTGTTCTTTTTAGATAAGTTACCACACTAGCAATTCCTGCAATTAAGACTACTAATACGATTAATGTGCTAGTAGTTGTATCTCCTGAATCCATTAATGCATTCCATGTAACTTCTTCACTTGTCGCAGAACTTCCCCCCAATAATTCGGAATCTTCAAACCCAGTTGGTTTCAATGGTTGACAAGTTAATGAATCATTGCCTTCTGAATTATGTCTCCAATCTACTAATGCAATTCCAGTTTGCCCACCAGCTATAATTACAGTTTGACCAAAAGGTGTAACGTCAGCATCAGTTCCATCAGATGTTGTGCATTCAATAGGAACAATTGCAGATGCATTACCTGTATTTTCTAAAGTGATAGTAACTTCTATTGGTTCGTCAACATTGGCTTCATTTTTATTTAATTCAATTGTTTTAACATTTACATCGGGTAAATCTAACTGAATTTCAACTATTTCTTCAAAACCTAAAGGAATATTCGAGGCACTAAAATTGCCCCATGGAGAATTCCACCATACGGATTCGATATATGCCTCTTCTACCCATGAAACTCCCTCTGAATCAACAATTTCAACCATTCTCCAACCTGTGTCACACATTCCAGTTAATTCAAACTCGGAATCTTGGTCAGCAAATCCTTGGCGATCCACATACACTCCACTGTTCATATATTGAAGATTTTTAACGATTATAAATGATTCAGGAGTAGGTAGAATGATTTTTTGACAATCAAGTGTCTTTATCCATCTATCTCCGTCTCCTGTGCTACTTGCATTATTCCATTGAATATCAAACCCCCAAGGGCCTTCAATATATTCGTCAGTTTCACTACCATCCATTCCTCCTCCTTCAATATTGAATTCTGCTGTAGATGAGAGTAATAGAGGGGAACTCAAATTGTAATAACTGTTTATTGCATTAAATGTTCCATTCCCTGAAATCATAGCACCAATGATTTCTGAATCTAGTGAATTTATTGTGCCATCATTAACTAAGTTCCAATTTCTTGAGTTATATGGCTTCAAACCATCTTGATCTAAATCCCAAGGAGAAGTCGAAAGAACTTCATTATCATCAATTAGTAATGAAATACTGGTTATTTTTGTTCCAAATATATTATTTCCTAGTATGTTCACAAGTAATGGGTCATCACCAGCTGAAAAAGATGCAGAAATAGTATGGCTACTTTCATTTGTGATATTCTCCCAGTTTCCGTTCCAAAATAAACTAGGGCCGTATTCTTCCTCAGAATCCAAATTAAATACGATCTCAACTACCTTTGTACCAGAGTTAACCATATTTGGAATCATGATACTAGCATTAATTCCATAGGGTAATAGTGTTGAACCAAGAGATGAACCAGTAATGGTTCCAGAGAGGTTTAAGACTCCCCCACTTTGAATATTAATTGTTACGTCATCAGCAATTGTAACGGTGTCTGAAACATATACTGTTTGTCCTACATTAATTGTCAAGTCAGTATTGATATTTCCTCCATCAATATAGATTGATTCAGGCACATCTTCAGCATTAATGTTTAGAGGTGTAAAAAGTAAAACAATCAATAATAAAGAGACCGTTATCGTTCGGGATTTAGTTACCATGTTTTAACCGACTAAAGTCGAGGTTTTCAATAAAGCGGAAAAAACCTCAGTAATCTACGTCTTTCCAACCCATTTTATATCCGAACATGTTGAATGCTCTATGTAAAAAAGGAGTAGAAAGTAATAACAGAAAACCTGCCAAAACCACTCTTGGAACACCATGAGGAGAATATACGGTGTCAACGTTTTCCCAATTAATAATAGAATCACCCATAAATAATCCACCAAAAACAAATAATGCGATTGCAAATGGCAATGTATCTAATAATGGGGCTCGACTCGTTTCTTTACCTTCTCTAATCAACCCCTTTCTTCTTTTGAAAAATGAACCTGTGGCATCACCGAAAAGGCAGATAACACCGAGTATGAAACCGATGAAAAACGAGGTAATCCATTCGTTTCCTATCCAGAACCAAGCATCTTCACTCACACCTGCAATGATGTCTATAAATGGAATATTATTTGTATTTCCATTTGATACTCCATGCATTAAAACTGCAAGAAATCCACTAGATATTGAACCGCCAATCAAACCATTCCATGTTTTCCCATCTCCAAGAATTCTTTTCCCATCCCATGCATTTTTCCCAAAATCAATTGGCCAAGGACCATATCCATATTTGGGCGGAACTCTTCCCCAAATCATTGCAAAAGTGTTTGCTAAATATCCTGGCATATAAATCCATAAAACTACAATGACAATGGTAAGGAAACCAATGAACCCATCGAGAGTTAATGCATAAGAAATGTCGTCTCTCGTGGGCACTAATGTGTCCAACATAGTGCCTGTCGAACTCAAAGAGGCATTTAAACAACATAGTTTCCTAAATTACACCAGACCCCTATTTTGGTTGCGATTTAATTATGGGGTTGGTCGTTTTCAATGAACTTATGGGCTATAGTGTTCTTGTTATTGGTGGAGGAGGAAGAGAGCATGCAATTACTATTGGATTGAAAGAAAGTGTGAAAGTATCGGAGTTACATATTGCACCAGGAAATGCAGGAACCTCCTCAATTGGAAATAATCATAACATTAATATTTCAAATATTGATGAAATTATAGATTTAGTTAAAAAATTAGAAGTTGATCTTGTAATTATTGGACCTGAAGGCCCATTAGTAAATGGAATTTCAGATAGATTAAATCAAATTGATGTGTTATGCTTTGGTCCATTTTCTAGTGGTGCTAATTTAGAGGGATCTAAACAATTTGCAAAAGATATTATGATGAAACTAGACATACCTACTGCTGCTTCCATTAGAATTGACAATACTAAGGACGCAGAAGAATTGATTGATGGTTTTGGTCCAATCTGGGTAATCAAAAGAGATGTGTTGGCAGGAGGTAAAGGAGTTACTGTTACTGGAAATAAAAATGAAGCCATGGAAGCAATTTCAGAAGGAATTAATTTAGATGGTTTTGTGCTACTTGAAGAATTTCTTGAGGGAGAAGAAGCAAGCATGCTTGTAGTTATGGATGAATCAGGCTTTGTTTGCCTTCCTGCTAGTCAAGATCACAAAAGAGTAGGTGAGGGAGATACGGGTCCAAATACAGGAGGTATGGGTGCGTATGCTCCGGCTCCGGTAGTAACTGAGTTAGTGAAAGAGAAAGCAATTAAGAGAATAATTGAACCAATGCATCAATGGTTATCATCACAAGAAGATCTTTACCGTGGATGTTTATATGTGGGTTTAATGATTAATCAATATGGTGATCCTTATGTTGTTGAATTTAATGTAAGGTTTGGAGATCCTGAAACACAAGTTACAATACCTTTAATTTCTTCTGATTTATATGATCTTTTTGCATTGACAGCCGAAGGTAAATTATCAGAATTAAATGTGCAATTTCATGACAAACATGCCTTGACAGTTGTTTTAGCATCAGAAGGATATCCTTCAAAATCAAAAACCAACCGCATAATTAAGGGATTAGAAACGCACTCAAAAAACACAATTATACATCATGCAGGAACAAAACTTGATGATGATGGAAATACACTTTCAAACGGAGGACGAGTTTTAGCAATAACAGGCATTTCAGATTCACTTTTAGACGCCGCTAATTTATCATATTCTTCAATGAAAAAAATCAATTTAGAAGGCTCACATTTTCGTAAAGATATAGGTCACCGTTCACTTTGAAGAAATATCTTACAAAGGTCACAGTTAAAACTAGAGGGCAGGTCGCTTGGCCGCCATAGCCTATAGGCTATGCGTGAGGGAATGAAAATGGAAAACGAAATTGAAGAGAACGACACCATGTCATCTGGCCGATTTGGAGACCTAGGAAGGCTGTTTATTGCCCCTATGGCTATATTAATTGCTCTAATTGGCGGAATGATATTTGGTCTAAGTATCGATGTGAATGATTTTGTGGTTCCGCTTGTTGTACTTGGTTGTGCATCCGTGATTGCCACAGCTCCAATTTTTGGAGAAAAATTCATCGGTGGTAAATTATCTTCTTCATTATTCATTACGATCGTATTATTGTCTGTAATTGTTGCCGGCTCGTTTGTTGCAAGCATTTTTTCAGGAGTAGTAGGATTCTTATTTACTACTTGTGCAGTTATTGGTTTAATTTGTGTTAAATCTAACAGAAACGAAGAATATGTTATTTTGACATTTTCCATAATTGGTTTTTATGCGGCTCTTGGAGTTGCAGGATATGCAGAAACATCATTACTACCAGCTGTTGAAAGTACTGGAGCATATAGTACTGAGATAAATGGAATAAGAGGTGTAAGTGCAGAGATGTTTTTTACATTCTGGTTACTAATGACTTCAATAGGTTTTACAGTTGCAGTATTACAAAGAGGATTTTTAATATCCCCTGGTGAAGGTTCTTGGTTCAAATTCTTACCAAGTCCTGATGAGGGATTAAAACCAATTGCACCATTATTAGTTGCATTAAGTGTCTGGTCATTTGCTCATATAATGACATTAGTACATTTTTGTGCATTAGGAAATGTGTCAGAAGGAGTCATTGAAGACATGGGTTTGACTGGAGAACAAATGCGGTTATCTGGAATGTATGTGTCTGTTTGGTGGGCATTATTCACTGGAATTGTTGCAATGTTTGCAGCATTCTGTTATTCAGAAAGATGGTTTACAAGAACCTTAATGGCAGGTGTCACATGGCTACTTTTCTCAATTGGAAGATTCCAAGAACAAGGGTTCATAAATCAGTTTATTACTCCAAACGACGATGGATATCGTTGGATTATTGATGATTTAGGAATATTATTGTGGTTAGCAATTACATTCTTTAGTTTTGTTTTAGTATTCTATATCTCAACTCATCAAAAATATGGTAATAGAATGAATAGAACAGTAGGAGATATTGGTCAAGCTAGAATGTTTTGGAACGCGAATTGGAGCTCAATTTTGATTGGCTCTGCATTTGTTGTGGCATTAATTGTTAGAATTGTATGGAATGTACTTCCTGCAATGAATGCATTAGGAACTGGAGGTTGGGATTTAACTGGAGGTTCAGATCCTTGGTATATGAAACGTGCAATTGATTATGTAATTGCAGAGCAAGCACATTTCATATTTGATGCAGATCGTGCTTATCCGATTGGAGATATTAATCCAAGACCTCCACTATACACATGGAGTCTTGCACTCGGAGGAATAATTCTTTCACCTATTTTGGGTGTTTCAGCTGAGAACGCAGTTTGGTGGAGTGTTGCAGCATTACCAGCAATTTATGGAGCATTAATTGTGTTTCCAGTTGGTGGAATGGCTAGAGAAGTATTTGGTAAAGGAGCGGGAGTATTAGCTGCTTGGTTGATTGCATTAATGCCTGGTCATGTGAGCCATACGACATTTGCTTTAGCAGATCATGATGCATTTGTACTATTATTTGCTACAGTTGGTTTTTATTATTATATTCAGTCAATGAAGAATATTAATGAAGATAAAATATTATCTAATCCTAATTGGAAACCGTCTTACATGGTTGAAGGATTTAGAAATGTGTGGGAGAATCAACGTTTAGCAACATCATATGCCATTCTTTCTGGAGTATCGTTTGCAATTGTTGCTTTAGCGTGGAAAGGGTTTGTATATGCACCATCTATTTTATTTGTATTTTATATGATTCAAATCGTGTTAAACCTGTTTAGAAGAAGAGATAGTATGGCAATTACTGTGTTAACGATTACCATGTTATTGGCACTTTGGTTAACTGCTTTACCGTTCTATATGCATCCTGCATTAGGTTTATTGTTAAATGGAGAATTCCAAGCAATGTTTTATATTACAGGTTTAATATTTATTTCAGGCTATATTGTATGTAGTGCTAGGGATAAACCTTGGTTAATGGTAATTGGTACGGTAGGTATATTGGTAATATTCCCATTATTTTTGGTATGGTTACAATGGTCTTTTGGATATACTAATTTTGGTTCTACATTATTTACAGGTGGAGGATATTTTTCACAAAACAAAATCTTTGGTACAATTGCTGAAGCTCAAGCGCCTTCAAGAGGATTATTGTTTGGTAGTTTTGGAGCGTTTGTATTTATTGGAGCATTATGTAAAGGATTTGGACTTACGTGGTCAGGAATTAGGCATAGAAAGATTCCAGAATTAGTATTAGCTGTATGGGTGTTACTTGCATCCTATATGGCTTGGAATGCTGGTAGGTTCGTGTACAATGCAACACCTGTAATGGCAGTTGTTGGAGCAGGAGCATATTCATGGTTATGGGCTAATTCCGGATGGGATGGACTTGTAAAACAATGGAGAAGAATGGGTGTCAATACTCCTAGTGCTAGATTCAAATCAGGAAGAAAAACATTAGTTCGTAATCCTGGATTTATTGCAATATTTATGGTTTTTATTATGGTATTTTCTCAGCATGCAACATATGGTCTTGATGCAGGGATTCCTAGAGGAAGTGAAAAAGCAGGAGATGTAGATGAGGAATTGTACAATCTCATGCCTGATTTCTTAAGATGGACAAACATCATTGATGGTACTTCATATGAAGATATAAGATCCAGTACTGGATATTATTTCATGAATTCATTTGGTCCAGGATTTAATGATTATTATTGGAACTCTGCATATGATTGGTTAGCACAACAAGATCAATTTCATGAAGGTGTAACTGATAAGATTACTTGTAATGAATTAGAAGGTAATTGGGATGAGGAAACAAATACTTGTGGAATGAAATTTTCAGATAAACCTGCATTTGTTTCTTGGTGGGATTATGGTTTCCAAGCAATGTCACAAGGACAACATCCTACAGTAGCGGACAATTTCCAGACAGGTATTCCTACAGCAGGTAATATGTTACTTGCTAGAAATCAAGATGATACCGTTGCAATGTTTGTAATTAGACTTGGTATTGGTGATGTAGTTTGGAGTGGTGGAGATGATTATTCAATTTCATTTGAAAGAGTATTAAGAGATTATTTGACAACTGAGGAATATGATGAGTATCATTTAGTTACTCGAGGATTAACTCAAGAAAATGCAAAAGACAGAATGTTCGAGGTATTTGAATGGACAGAGGCGACTACTAATCAAGGAGTATTAGCATTAGCTAGAGGATTTGAGAACGTAGATGGAATTAAAACTGATAATTATGTTTGGAGAGTCTATGAAGGAGAAAAGCAACTAGGTGAAGATTATCTTTCAGAATCAGAAGCGAGGTCTGCTTTTGAAGATCGTACAGCTAATAGAAATATACTTACTGAATATGAAGATCCAGATACAGGAAATGTATATAATTCAAGCCATTATGTTGTAGGTGATTATTGGTACACCTCAGATATGGTTGAAGAATTTAAGGATGTAGGTTCTTCAATCCATAGACAAAATTCTCAAATTGCTTTGGCCACACAAGTGTTAACTGGAGCATTAGATTCTAGCGAATTGAATGATTTATACAGCGATATTATGAATCTTGACATATACAATGTTCAAGATAGTGAAGGAGCCCCTGGAGATGAAATCACCCGTAATCACGAGATATCGTATTTTGCAATAGACACAAGATTATATCCTCTGGGTGGTGGAGCTTATTCTGATTCCTCATTTAATAGAGGAAATCCAACAGGAATTTTTTATGCTCCTACAATTCTTTCAGGACAGGACCCTGCTCATTTTATGGATACGATTTATGAAACTCAAAGAGGGACAGAGAGTATAATTGAAAGAACATCAGAAGATTTCAACGAGCAATATAAGATGGATGTATTAAGGAGTCAAAATGGTGGAGATGTAGATGTAATTCAGTTAGTAGATGTAAGATATGATCATTCTGAAGCATTTTATGATACAATGCTTGCTAGAGCATACATTGGTTACGGTGCTGCTGATTTGGGATTGACAGATTATTCAGGAGTGGTATCTGCATCACCTAAGACAATGTTATCTTCCTCATATTCAGGTACTCCTGGTTCAGTATTGGAATCTGCTTGGCCATTGCCAGGTGCAATGATGAACCATTTTGTAATTTCAAATTGGTATGATGAAAGAGGAGATTTTGAAGAATATGGATTAGGTGAAGCTAACTTTGGAGTTAAGATACTCAAATATTATGCAGGAGCAGAAGTTTGTGGAACTGTATCAGTTCCTGAATTAGATACACCTATTGCAGGAGCAACATTATTGGTGGAAAGAGATGCATTTAGTGGAGAAGGCACTGAAGATCTGGATGAAAGGACTTATTGGATACCCATAGGAACAACAAATGCAGATTCTGAAGGGAATTATTGTTTCACTGCTCCAGCAGGAAGAATACGTGTTACAGCATTAACAGGTGACTTTGACAGTTCTGTGGATTTATTAACCTTGCAATCAGGAGAATTGGATGTATATTCAATGAATATTGACATTATTGGACAAAATGATGGAGAGCGTATAATAAATCCAATCACAGGATTATTGGCTGAAGTTTCTGGAATGATGTGGCTTGGTGAAAGTGAGATTAATGTTACTGCGGATCAAGCTGAAAGAAAATCAACATCTGTATTACCAGAAGTAAATATTGAATTAGAAACATCTTCAGCATCAGGTGTCGTACATTGGGTTGGAGATGGAGAGTTTTCAGGTTTACCTCTTGTTGAAACAGACTTTGTGTTACAAAACCTTTGGAATGACGAGATTTCATATGAGGTAAGTACAATCAATAAAACTGTATCTGGTGAGGATTTAATCTTCTACGGCGATGGAATGGCTGTATATTCAGAACATGAAGGAATTGTAGAATCCGTAACTGATGTACAAGTATCAGACTTTACTGGAAATTATTCTCGTAGAATTCAAACAGAACAGTCCTACACAGGTAATGGAACATGGATCGGTGAAGGTACATTAGATGCTATTTGGGTTGAAGATGACAACATCAGTGCTTGTGAAAACTCTACAGTTGCTGCCGATGAGGATATTTGTTTGGAAGGAGACAAATATCTTGTTAATGGTACAGCAGTAGGGAGTGGACGTTTTACAGCAGATACGGTAACTGAATTGACTACTTATTTGACTAATGCAACATTTGAAGCAGGAGGAAGGTTTGTAGGAAAAGGTACCTTTGAAGGAGACGCTTCATATTACGGAATTGGAGATTATAGTGGAGATATGGTTATTGCAGGCTCATTTTATGCAAATAATATTGCACCTGGAGAATACAAGATGTATGCTGTATTCAATAATGGAAAAACATCTGATGTAATAGAGGACATCACAGTCGGATTACAACATACAAGCGAACTTGATTTGAATATTGTAGGATTACAAGTAGCTGGAATCATTACAGATGAAGATGGAAATTCTTTGAATGCAACAGTGGAAATAATTGATAATGATTTAGAATCCGAATCATGTACATTAATTAGTTTCAGTGAAGGAATTTGGGTAGATGAAAGTGATACCTTATTTAGTCCAGGGGTTAATTGTTTGGAATTTAATTCTGGTGATGAAGGTAATGTGAGTATTGGACCATTATCCCCCGGTAATTATTCAATAAGAGTTGATTTAGATGGGGATAACCAATATGAATTAAACACTACATTAGTTGAAGAAGATGATTTGTTTACATTTGCAGGAGAAATTTCAGATCATGGAGATGTTGAATTTTCAATAAGTCCAGCAGTAAGGAATGAATCAACACCAAATCAACCTGATATTATAGATAATCGTGGAATTATTGTTAGTTTCACATCTGTTGAAACAGGAAAGGTTGTAAATGCAACATCTAATGAAACAGGAGATATTTCAGTTGAATTACCATTAGGTAATTGGATCATGAAGAGTAGAACTAATGATAATCTGTTACTTTGGAGTGAATTTAATCTAGATCAAGAAGATTTAAATTTAAATTTATTTGAATTTTCGCAAGCAGTAAATGTAGAAGGAAAACTTGTTAGAATAGTTTCCGATGAGAACGGAACTGAAGTTCCCCAACCCCTTAATTCACTTCCAGTAAATATTCGTAGTGGAAGTATAGAGGTAGTTGTACAAACAGATGAAAATGGTGAATTTGAATTAGAACTTCCATCTGGTATGGAATTTGATGTGACAACATTAACTCCAGATAATATGATTGCAGCTAAACATGTAAATATTTCAGAAGGAATGGATGAAATAACCTTGATAATTATGGATAAACAAAGTCTTTCATACAATTATGCTGGAAGGGTGATTTTAAATCCAAATAATGTTACTTATGATAGTAGTATTCCTGATTTCGAATCATTTGAAGTATTTGCTGAATATGTAGGAACTCAAGACGATATACTTCTTGATGTGTTCATGGGAGTGACATGGGTTTCTAAAGTAGATTCTCAAGGAAGATATGATTTTGTATTACCAACTGGAAATTATTCAATTACTGTTAGTGAAGAGATGTTAAAGGTCCCAGAAACCATACTTCTTACTAATCAATCTCAAGGTACTACTGAAGCTGCTTTGAATTGGAGTATAGATGCTTTCCCAGATCCGGTATCTTTCCAAGTAAGAACTTTTATTGATGGAGGAGACCAATTATTTGAAAATGGAACTCCAGTTAATATTGATTTCAGATTAATTCCTACTGGAATGAATCAGGAAACAATTAATGTAACCTCAAATATGTTTTCAGAGGATGGAATTTTGAATCTAGATCTAGCATTTGGAGAGTACTACATAGAGATGGATGTTCAAGATGTAGATAATGGAAGTGAATATAATACCATCTTTGTATCTACACCCTCACCAATAGCAGTTGGTGTTTTAGGAATTCAAGAACCAATAGACCTTGCATTACAAGCACTATGGAGAGTAAACATTGATGTTTCAAATCAAAGTTTTGCACCTTTCGAAAATACAACAGTTCAATTTGATTACACAGATAGTGAAAACTTCTTGATGGATTTGCGTTTAGATACTGATGAGAATGGAACTTTAGTAGAATATGTGCCAGCTGGCAATTATACAGTTACAATCGGTCCGTATGATGTAGATGGAACATTGCAATCATTTAGGACATTAGTTACAATTGATGATAATATAGATAATAGAACTTTTGAATGGAGAACATTGGAAGTTGTAACTCTTAATTTGACTTTAGTTGAAGTAGGTGGTTTTTCTAATGAAAGTTTGATGAAAGGTTTGAGTCTTACTGCAGTATCTAATGATGGTTTAGGTGAAGTGATATTACCACTTTCTAACCAATCAGGAGTCGTATCTGCAACATTATATCCTGGAGATTGGGATTTGGAACTTAATTTTACAGATAGCCATTATAGAGTTAGATGGATATTAGAAGAATACCAATTAGGAGAGTTATCTGAAAATCAAACAGTAGATGCTGAAATAGAACTAACAAGATATCTTGAAGTAAGTGGTCATGTATTTTGGGACTTTAATGAGAATGGTGAATACCAACCTAGTGAAGCACTAGGAGAATCAGAAGTGAAAATTAATTCTGATGGCTTTGAATCTTTGAATATGACTACTGAATTAAATGGAAAGTGGTCCTTTTTCGTACCGGCTCAATCTAATTATTCTGTTGAAATCAATCGTTTAGGTTTTACAGAGAATAATACGTTAACAATTGAATTAGAGAATGAATCGGTTAGCGAAGGACTTGATGTTTCATTAGATGCGGATAATGTATCTGTTTCAGGAATAATTGAAATTCAATATGGTTTCAGTCAAAATTTAATTGATGCAATTATTTCTGACATGTATGTTGAATTAATACCAGCAGCCGATGAGGGATATGATCGAGAAAATGTAGATATTTCATTTGAAATAAACGATGATGGAGACATAGTTTGGAATGCAAGCGTAGCACCAGGGAAATGGGTTTTCCATGCAGAATCTTCAGAATATCTAATGGTTGTTTATGATGCATTTGAAGTTGCAATCATTGATGGAGGATCACATAATACTACAATAAAGGCAGGAGGATATTTGCCAATTAGTACAAGATGGTCTGACTTTTCAGGTGATGAAAGAGACGTATTAACATTGGAATCTACTAATTCAACAATTACAGATACAGTTTCATTAACATTGACATTAAATGATGCAAAATGGAATATTACTTTAAGTGAGGAAGCAGAAATTTGGCTTTTACCTGCTGGTTCTTTACAAATTTCTGGAGAATTTAATGCAATGGAAATGGAAATGGAAATGGAATATGAGGGAGACACACTTAGTGGTGCTTATCCACCAGGTATAGATGAGTTCGGACAATTAGCACCAGTTACTTCAGCAGAAGCAGTTGTTGAATTTAACAGAGTACTTGTGCATGAAGTTGAATTTACAGTTTCACAAATTATTTCTGATGGAGCATCTATTGATTATGTTGAAGGCGAAATGGTGAATGCTACTGCAAAAGACATAGATGGTGATGGTATTTCAGATAATTATTATGAAATCGAAGTGACATTAGATCTTAATTATGCAGGTAATGTTGCTACTGAAAATTATATGTTTACTGCAAATGTTGCAGGAGTTGACAAAGATGACTGGTCTATTACATTTGAGAACGGAACAAATAATTTTGAAGAAGCTGCAAATATGAGTTTTGGAATTAGTGAATCTCCAAGTAATGGTGTATTAGTCTTCAAAATTAAAATGCCAACCACTGAAAATAGTATCTCGTATGACACAGGGCATAACGTAAGAATTATGGCGACTTCTGATGGTGGAGAATTCAGTAGTTTTGATATTAAGGTTCACATACCTCAAGATTATTCAATAGAATCATCTGCTCCAGAAATGGTTGGAATGACTTATGGTGGTGGAACTAGTGCATTTGATATATCTGTCAATAACTTAGGAAATGGTGATGATTATGTATCATTTGAGGTAGATAGTTCTGAATTACCTGATGGCTGGGCAGTATCTCAACCAATGCCTAGAACTATTCCAGCTAATGGAACATCAGATGTTGGAATCACTGTAACAATGCCTCAAGATACTTTTGCTGGAGAATATACAATTTCTGTAAATATAACTAGTGAATCAGGAATTGTAGATGTCGTAGATGTTTTGGTTCTAGTTTCCAAAGCAGATTTGAGAATGGATACTCCTAGTTTGGGAGGAGAAGCATTAATTCGTCAACCTGTAGATTTCTCAATTATTGTACATAATGAGGGATTAGTTGCTGCAGAAGGAGTTACGATAATTGGATATATAGAGGAATTAAATATTACTGCAACATCGTTACCGATTACAATAGCTGCAGAAAGTAACGAAACGGTTACTGTGCTATTTGACACGGTTGAAATTGAAGCTGGAGCATATAAATTTACATTTACTCTTGATGTGCCTGATATGGACTTACTTAGTGAAACCCCAACTCCTGTTGATTTAACACAAAAATTCCATGTTAGTTCAGATGTAGGATCTACAAATATTGTGCCGATTATTATTGTATTGATATTTGCAATAGGAATATATTCATTTGTTAGAAGTAGAAGAAGTGGAAGCGGTCCAGGATTCTAATGACTCTTTCTTGTCAATAATGATGATTGAGGTATGTAGGTGACTCGGGAATTAGAACATTTGGAATTAATACCAGAACCTAATGAACCTCGTATATTAACAGCAGTAGATTCTGAAACATTAGAAGATTCAGATGATGAATTTCGAACACTAACTACTGGTTGGCCAACACAGAGGCTTGCATTATTACATGTAAGTAATAGAAGAGTAAGACCATCGGGTCTTCTTTTGTTATTAACAATGGCAATTGTAGTATGGATTTTGTTACAACCAATCTATACAATACTTGATGACGTGCAAAAACCGGATTCAGAATGGGCTTACCAAAATGCGGGAATAAGACAAGCTCAAGACTTAGGGTTAACTGGCAAGGGAGTAAAGGTGTGTATTGTAGATACAGGTGTAAATTTAAATCATCCTGATTTAAAACATCTTGAAGGAAATATCATTTTCAAAGATTTTGTTTCAGATAGCATTGTACCTGTAGATTATGCTGAAGATGGGCATGGGACCCTCATTGTGGGATTATTAGCTGCTAATGGACTTTTGAAAGGAGCAGCCCCAGATGTGGATGTACTGGTCGCTAGTGCATTAGGTTCCGATGAAATGGGCAGCGATAATGCAGTGTCTGACTCAGTTTTATGGTGCAAATCAAAGAAAGCAGACATCATTAGTTTATCTTTAGGAGGAGCACAGGATATTGAAGATCCATTAGATAACCTTGCTGTTGATGCTGTTAATGAAGCATTAAGTGTTGGAATTTTTGTTGTGGCCGCAGCAGGAAATGATGGAGGGTTAAATGATGATGGAAGAGTTTCTGTTCCAGCAAATGTTCAGGGAGTAATTGCTGTTGGTGCATTGAATCCAGATGGTACATTGTGGGAAAAAAGTAGTAGAGGGGACAACCTTGCAGGAAATGGAGAAAATCCGAGAATTGCACCACATGAAAAACCAGAGATTACAGCACCAGGCGTGAATGTGATTTCTACATGGATAGATGGAAAATATTCATCAAGTACAGGAACAAGTGATTCTACAGTATTTGTGACTGGTGCACTTGCGTTATTACTCGAATCAAAACCATCATTAAGACCTACATGGGATAATACAGATAGAAGTGCTTGTATTTCAATAGTAAAAGAAGCATTGATGGAAAGTGCCATACCTTACCAAGCACAAGCAAAACCACATGATGATAGATACGGATATGGTACATTAAATGCAGTTGGTTGGATAGATTCATTAAATGGAACAAGTGATTGTTAAATTTGACCTAATTATTTGCTTTGTTTTGCGGATGTATTTTAGATAGATTATGTAGTCGGGTACAGTGGTAGGCATGTCATCTTCATCGAAATCTCGCAGTTTTTTCTTATGCACTTTAATGATTTTAAGTACAATGTCAGTAGCAATTTCGTTTGTACCAGCGGTTTCTGCTTTTAATGAAACTAATGGAAGCCCGGGTAATGATGTAGTTAATGGGGTTGAAATTTGGAGAAATTCACATACTTTAGTTGGAAATGTCACAGTTCCCGCTGGAGCCACATTAAAAATTAATGCAGGTGCTAGTATTTCTTTTACTGCAGGTAGTGCATTGATTGTAGATGGTGCAATTTGTGCAGGAGATACTGCTTGTGGAGCAGCAGCAGGAGGAACTATTAGTTTTAGTTGGCAAAATCCTGCTGATGAAACACAGAGTACATGGTGTTTAGATGAAGAATTTAGTTGGGATGCATCTTGTGGAGAAGGAGTAGTGTTAAATTCAGGTATCGATGAATCTATTTCATCCATTAAGAATTTAGAAATTGATGGTGCTTATGGTTATCCTATGAAAATTGGAGATGTTAAGGAATATGCAGCAATGATTTTTGATGGGGCAAGTATAACTGCTGATGGTTTATCATTTACAGATATTAATACCTCTAGTGTATTAGTAACTAATCAAGCAGCACCAGTTCTTACAAATGGTGATTTTACTGTAGGAAATGATGAATTAGGGTTTAGAGGGCCTGCAATTTCATCATATACAGCGGGAAAAAATCCACAGGAAAGATTAACTATTCAAAATTCAGACTTTAGTGGTACTGCCATGGGATGCCAGCAAAATTCTGGTAAACTAACAACTCTCTGGGTTACTGATAGTCACGTAAATTTTGATGGACTTACAATGCAACCTAATGCTGAGGGTGCAAATGCAGACTTAGGGATATTTTTGAGAAGATCTGCTGGTGAAGTAATGAATTCTGATTTTACTACTGAATGTAACGGAATTAATGTAAATTCGAGAAGAGTCATTGAATCTGGAGGTAATGAAATACATTTTCCTGTGTATATTAATTCATCAACCTCATTTTCTGCAAATGCAGCATCAGTAGGAATTTATCAAAATGGTTTTGTTTATCTTGATGATCTTGATATTAGTGGGCCATCAGAAGGTTCAGGAGTATCAATATCTTCATCTCAAGTATCAATCATTAATTCTAATATTCATAATATTACGGGATATAATGGATTATATCTTTATGGAGAATCTGATATTACAGTACATAATACAAAAATTGATACAGTTGCTAGGGAAGCAATTTTGTTAGGAGAATATCATTGGGATGATAGTAATTGGAATACAGGGTCCTCCTCACCAGAGGCTGCAAGATTAAAATTAACAAATAGTGATATTACTAACGCAGGAGGTACTTGTGATTCAAAAACAGTATATGGGGAAACAGGAAATACAGAAGGTACTTTCGAATGCCCTGCTGTTCACATTTATATGGGTTCAGCAACATTATGGAATAATTCGATTGTAGATACTGTAGCTGATGGAATTCGTGTTACAGGGGGGATTGTTGATATTAGGAATAATACCGTAAGTGCGGGAGAGTATGCTGCTAGAATAGCTAGTTACAATACAAAATATCCCGTTGGAGCAACTGGAAAAGAGTATACCGGGAAATTTGGTTCTATAGCATATTTTTCAAATAATACTTGGAATGTTGATGCTCAAACGTATAATATTACAGAAAGCAGAGTTGCAGTACAGTCAGAAACAATTCCTGTTCCATCAGCCACAGGAGTCTATTCTGTGGGATTAAGATGGAGGGGTTCAGCTGTAAATTGTGACACTACAATGTATACTGATTGTTTACAAATACCTCCAATGTATAGTAATCTATTTTCTAAAAATGTTTATCCTGAAGATATTCCGATGTCCATTGAACTGAATCCTAATGCGACAGTATTTGCTTATGCAGATTTAGATATTGGATTAGAAAATATACACATTGGTAGATTGAATAGTGGTGCAGGCAAACATCAAAATATAGTTCAAGAAGGTGAACTTGTAAGGTATAGAGTATTGGCAAATGGTGATACTGTGGCTAATGCAGACATTACAGTAAGAGATAGTCATGGAAATGAATTGTATAATTTAACCACAGATGTAAATGGGATGACACCTCAAATAGTTTTAGCAAGTGATTTCCATCTTGATTTCACAGGATTTGGACCTAATCCAGACGGATTGGTAACCGACCCAGCTGAGAACTCTTGTAATGATGATTTGGATAATGACGGTGATTTACTCTACGATGATCAAGATCCAGATTGTAGTGGTGGAGGAAGAGAAATGTCAACATATTTTATTGATGCATGGAAATTTGATAAAGGTTCAGCCACCGAATCAATAATATTAACTTCACAAATAGAAGGTGTAATTGATTTATCAAACCTTGCACCTTCAGTAGAACTTGATATACAATATCCTGAAAATACAGCATTCAAGAGATGGGTAAATGTCACAGGAACATCATTTGATGGTTCAGATGATAGAGATCCAGGAACTTACAATTCAGATTGGGAGGCATTACTAGGGCATATGGGTACTGTAGACCGTGTTGAAGTTCGTCTTCCAGGAGGTTCATGGGATGATGGAATCGTAGCAACAGATACAACAGGATTTAATGAAGACACAGTCACTCAACAAAATTGGCCTTGGAGAACATGGTCTTACAATATTGATTTAAGCACTCAACCTGAAGCAGATTATCCATTTGAGTTTAGGGCCTTTGATGGAGTTGAATATAGCCCCGTCATTTCCCGTTCGTTCCAATTAAACACAGTAGCACCGACAGTTACGATTACATCACCTCAAGATAATTCAGAACATAGTCAGAATAGTGTGTTATTTAGAGGCTCGGCGACAGACACTTATTCTGGAGTAAATTCTCCGGATTTAAATAAAATTCATATCAAATTTACAAAAGAAGACGGTTCTACATTACCAACTGAAGAATTCGTACCAACGGATTGGAATAATTGGGAATACAATTGGGATTTCACTCCTCATTCATCAGGAGAATATAGTGTAGAAATATGGGCTAGTGATTCTAAATTTTGTAGATTTGATGTTGGTGAGTGCACTCCAGTAGAATTAACATTAACAATAATTAATGAGAATGCAATTCCAATTGTAGAATTATATGGGCCTGAGAATGGAGATATTCAAGGAAATACACAAACAAGAATTTATGGTTATGCAAATGATTTAGATGGAGATGTGAGTAGAGTTGAAGTTAATATTACACATGCAACTGGTGGATGGACTAATACTAACATTTTTGATTTTGATGGGACAGATTGGGAAACCTTCTGGGACACATCAGAACTTGAGCATTTAAGTCAGCATACAATAAGTGTACGTGCTTTTGATGCTAAAGATTACAGTGTTTCAAAACAAGTGACGGTTACGATTTTAAATCCTGAAGATGAAGTAGATCCTCCCGAATTTAATCAAACAGCATGGGATTCTCACTTAAGTGGTGGTTCTACAGTGAAAATATTTTGTGATAAAGGTTCTAACTCACTTGAGAAATGTGGTGCAGGCTTAGAAATGGATCTAAATAAATTCTTTGAGCATACAGGAGATAACCAACTTAGTTACACTATTGCAGGAAATGAAGAAGACTTCAATGAACATGACCAGTTTATGTTTAAAGTATTGGAAATAAACCCACAAACGGGAATACTTACGTATAATCCAGCAAAATCAACAATGAGTACATATTATTCTGATGAGTTACAATGGAGCTTTATAGGTGTAAAGATTAAAGCAACTGACTCTTATAGTCAATCAATAGAATCACCAGAATTTAATATTGTGATTATTGCTGTAGAGTTTACATTTGAACAACTAAATAGTGAAGAGATTAATTCAGAAAACCCAGCAGTGTATGTTGGTACAGGAAGACCGGGTGAAGTAGTCAAAGCATACATGACATCTGGAAACCTTCCTTTGGGTGAGGCTATTGTAGATGAAGAGGGCACATGGAGGTTAGAGATTCCACGAACGTTCTTCCCTGAAGACGGGGGAGTAATTGATATTGAATTTGAATATGCAAGCGACCCATATATCGTTGCAAATGGTATATCTGTTGAAAGTCCAGACCAAGGAATGTCTTTGTGGATGAAACTTTTGATTGGATTTGTTGTATTAGTTGTATTATTAGCAGTTTTAGCATATTTCTTTGTTGAATTTGAAGATGAGGAAGAACTCGAATTTATCATTGAGGGAGAACAGGAGAAAAACGACACCTATGCTTGGGGAAATCAAGAACAACAACAAGTTGCACAACCTGTAGTTCAAACTATGCCCTCTCAGAGTGTACAAGATCCTAATCCAAAATTTGAAGAATATGTTCAGCAATTAATTTCACAAGGTTATGATGAAAACACGGCAAGAACTCATGCAGAACAATACAGGAATCAGTTTTGAAACAATGAGCATTTGACCATGGCATTCATAACCTTTCTTAGGTAACGAAGGTACGGGAGAATCATGAACAATCCAAAACCAGGTGTTCAGGAACGCATACTTTTACACCTTAGAGATTATGTGGCATTTATTGAATCAGTAGAGGTTCCTTTTGCATTATCTCAAATGGGAATAGCAAATGCAGTAGCAATTGCAAGAAGTAATGTCCCTCGTGCAATTTCAGGATTAAAAGAACAAGGATTGTTAATTGAGCGTCAAGCCCATGTTTCAGGTGTAATGAGAAAACGCAAATCATACTTTTTAACTGCGATTGGTGCTGAACATGCTGATGAAACATGGAATAGATTAAGTCAACATGAATTTTCAATATATACTATTGATGAAAAATTAATAGAGACTACTTTAGGAAACTGTAACGAAATTTTACCATTCCCTATTCGGCCAGTAGATATACTTCGTTATTTGAGAGATGATGGAGTATTAGATGTATCAAAGTTATCCCCAGAGTTAATAGAAAGGGATTTAACAAAACGGGTTGAAAAACAATTAACCTCATCACTTGGAGATCTACCTCGATTAAGGCATTTTTATGGTAGAGTCACAGAACTTCAAGCAATTGCAGAAACTTTAGATGAGGGCCCTTCTACAATATTAATTCCTGGAATTGCAGGAATAGGTAAAACAAGCTTGGCGGCTAAATTGTTGGAAAATTACACGTTTAGGCGTAATTTGATATATCATAGATGTCAACTTGGTACTGGGGGTCGCCCCTTTTTAGAAGATTTAGGTGCATGGTTAAGTTCTATTGGAGTTGATGCACTAAACGACTATCTTGAAGCTAGTGCAGTTCCAAGGGTAGATGAAACAGTAGAATTACTTGTAAGTTGTTTACAAAATGTGCCAGCATTAATTGTGATAGATGACTATCATAAAAATGATGAAGATATGTTTTACAAAATCATCTATAATTTTACTTTGAGAATTAATGAGATGGGTGAAGGTTTAGGCTTAGTACTATTTACAAGATCATATCGACCTGTAATTCCTCTTCGAGACGATAATGGAAAAATCGTGAGTAAAATATTATCTCTTGACGGTTTAGATCAGGAATCATCAAAAAATATTTTAAAATCATTTGAAAGTATAGAAGATGATGATTTCGAAAGAATTTATGGAATTTCGAAAGGGCATCCCCTTGTGTTAGAATTAATAAATAGGGGTGCTTCTACAATAGAGCATCATTTAACTTTGGAAAATTATGTATCTTTGGAGATATTTAATAAATTATCTGCTGAAGAAAAAAGATTGTTGCAATCACTTGCAATATTTAGAGAACCAATTCCACTTGAAGCATTGACAAACCTTGATTTAGATTTGAATACTCTTGATAATTTAGTAGAGCAAGGATTAGCAAGAAGAGTAGATTCAGAAAATTATGATGTTCATGATTTGATAAGAGAATTCACATTTAATGGAATTGATGAACAAGTTGCAATTCCACTTCATAATTCAGCTGCGGAGTGGTACAAAAAGAAACTAAATACGCCACAGGATATTATTGAATACTTACATCATAAAATTAGTTATGCTGATTCTGAATCAGCAGCAGAAGAAGTAGCATTAAGAGGTGATGAATTGATTAATTCTGGCCAATTAGAACTTTTAGGATTAATAAATCGTTTAATTGATTATAATGGGCCTGCTAAAACATGGGGTAAATTATGGTATTTAAGAGGAGAGATATTAGCATTATCTGGAGATTTCGGTGGTGCAGAATCATCTTTTACTGTTGCTATGGATCATGCAAATAAAGCTAAAGACATCAAATTAGAAAGTACATTACTTTCAAGTCTTGCAGAACTTGCATGGAAAAGAGGAGATAGTACTTTAGCATTAGATCTTCATAGAAAGGCATTAAAGAGGTTTATTGCTACAAAAGATTCTATTGGTGCGTGTAATACTTATACAAATATGAGTTATATCTTCAGATCAGAAGGTAAGAAACAGTTTGCAATTGATGCACATTCAGAAGTTGAACATATTCTTGCAAATGAAAAAGATACTAATTTAGTACATGCTCGAATAAATTTAGCTAGGTCTTATTTAGAAATGGACAAATTGGAATTGGGTCGTGAACATGCACTTAAGGCATATGATGAAACACAATCAAAAGGAGATGAAATCACTCATTCTCGTGCAAGAGCAGTTTTAGGTAGATATTATGCACTAATTGGAGATACTGATTTAGCATTAAATCATTATCTTGAAACATTACAATCGCTTGCAAATAAAGAGGGTCTTGAAATTAAAGTTGAATTGATTTTGTTGCTTGGGGAAGTTCTTGAAGATTCAGGAAAAAGAGATGAAGCAGTTGAAAGATATCTTGAGGGTTTGGCATTAGCAGAATCAAGTAATCAGCCACTTTTAGTTGGCGAGTTATTATCTCGATTGGGGACAACAGGACTCGACAAACAACGAAGAATGGAATATTTACAAAGAGCATTAAATGTATTTAGAGAAGTAGGTGCTACAAGAAAAATGCAAGAAGTGCAAATGACGTTTCATAAAGCGATTACTGGAAATTAATTAAGAGGTTTATTTGAAATTTCAATCAAGCCATTAGTCATATGAACCCATATTGAGGACTCGCCTTTAAGATTAACTTCGCCTAGATGTGTTGTTGGTGCTGCACCCGTTAATTCAAACTCAAACGGATTTTTAAAACTAGGATGAGTAATAATTAATTTTTCATCATCTAATAACATGATGATGTTTACTGATGCTTGTTCTACATTTAGTAATTCGACTTGTTCTGAATATGTAGCATTTGGATTAATTCTTGCAACAGCATCGGCTCTTTCAATCGCTGAACCTACACATTCAACATTTTCAGTAAGTGCCACTTCTGACCATCGTTCTCTAGTAGAATTCTCTATATCCCATGCCCACAAAGAATATAATGAAAGTAAAAGTAATCCAAGAAGGAATGTGAAAACATAACCTAATTCTGTCGCAGCAGCAGATTCATCATTTTTCAAATTCATTTTTTCTTTCATCCACCTTCCTCCTTTGCATCAAATGAAATTGAAGTGAATGTCAATGTAAAATCAATATTATTATTTGGGCTGTGATACACTGCTTCTCCATCATTTCTATCTACCCAACCAGTGTAATCAGATAACATATCAAATTGATTAGGGTAAGAAATCCAATCATCAGAATATTCAAGATCCTCAGATAGCCAATTTGTAATACTGCCACCATATTTATCATTCCAACCCATTCTTACATCCTTTGCTTTTTCATTAGTACAAAATGTTGTATCAATTACTTTTAATTGTATTTTCACGTCAGAAGAACCGCTAACTACACTAGATTTAGTTGGCATCATTACAGGTAAATGAACACCTAATAAATTTGAATTGCCTTTTGCTGCAAGTGCTGAATGTGAGATTGATGGTTTTCCTTCGGGATGATTTGTAGTTACTATTCCTCCTTTGTTAACAACTTCAAGATTTGAAATACTACTCGAAAATTTGTATTTCAAAGCTGGAACTTGAATTACCCATGCATCAGCAAGTGCTGAAAAAGAAGAAGCATCTGTTTCACCAATTAATTGAACTCTAATGCCAGAATGATGTTCTCCATTTTCCCATGCATCTCTAATTCCTGAAAGTGTTAATTCACTAACATCATACCATGGTAATTGGATTTTAATCCAGCCGGATGCAAATAATGACATTGGAAGACATCTTTGAGTTCCTTTATCTATTAGTTCAGTGATCCCAGAAGTTCCAATTAATTGCATTATTCTCATTGAATGCCCCGAAGTAACAGTTGAATTTAATTCACCTGAAATTTGAGTTGAAAGTGAATAAGAATTCCCTATTGAACTTTCTAAAGTACCTGTTGCATTGAACACACCTGAAAAATTAAATGATGTTTTTGAACCCGTTAATGTAGTATAAATTGTAGCTTCATTATTTTCAATATATTCTCCAGTCCAAATAGTTGAAAATTTTTGACCAGATAGTTGACCTGTATCCTTAGCAACAACATATGAAATCCCTGTAGACAAAAAGCCATTATTTTCTGAATCGTCTTTTGTCCATTTAATTGCTATTTCAGAATTGCTTGAAAGTTTAGTAACTCCATTCGTACCTGCAATTGGCCAATCTAATTTATACATGCCATTACTATTTATTGAAAATCCAGAACCTTGAATGTCAATTTGTGTAGGGGAATTTTCATGATTAGAAATAATTAAAGTACCTTTTAATGGAGGTATTAAAAACTCATTTCCTAGCATTAATCCCTCAGTTGATGGCCAATTTAGTGAACCTATGTTTGACTCAGATTCCATGTCCAATAATAACTTGGCATTGTTTGAAGATTCAATTGTTAACATTTTAGACTCAAGGTTGTTAAAACTCTTTGACCATATAGAACCATCACCTATTTTTGTCGAACTTTCAATTATTTTTTCATCATCTAATTCCCATGTAATCATTGAACCCTCTTCAGAAATTAGATTGATATTATTATTTCCCGCAGGTAATGGGATTTTCCAAATGGTACCAAATCCTTGATGATCAGGGTTATTTGGGGTGATGAATGTAGCTCCTCCCTCTCCTAAGGTTAGTAAAATAGTTAATTCAACATCACTAATTATCGTAGATTTACTATCGGAATTTTTTAATGGCAAATCTATTTCTAAAATATTATTATTGTTTATTTTTGAAGTTAATGTTTCATCACCTTGTGAAATTGTGACAAGTGATGATGTTATTCCAGATGAAATTTGAGATTTAGTTGCCATAATGATTTTTCCTTGAATTGCAGGGAGCTCATACCTCCATTTAGATTCAAATTGTAGGTGTAAATCATCCATGCAGTAAGAACTTAATTTTCCTGAAGGGTATCTGATATCAAATTCATTGTTAAAGTTCCCTGCATTTCTCAATCTAAATTCAGAATCATCATTCCATGAAGATGAAAACCATACTCCTGTATCTTTCAAATCCCATTCTAATTTTCCAAGCACAGGCTCGATATTCATTTCTGAGGAACTACCTGGTAATCCTCTTTGTGCTAATTGCGCTTCATATTCTGATAAATCTTCGAATTGAGCAACTGCGTCATTAGATTCTATTGCTCCTTGTAATTCATTAATGACTGGCACAATTGAAACAAGCATCACACTAATAATACTCATTACTCCAGCGAACATTAGTACTGTTGCTATTGCAGAATTTGCAGCATTAGTGTCGCTAATTATTGGATTAAACCGTTTCATTTAATCACCACTCGATGTAATACAATTTCAGTTAGTATCGATTTTTCTAGAGGGTGAATTCCCACTCCATCAATCCCTGAAACACGTTTCCATGGGCCTAGTCCTTCATAAGAATTCAATGTGCCAGAAGCCAGATTCATGTTATAATCTTCCATCCAATACGACATATATCTATCAGTCATAGATTCATCGATCTCATTTGTCATACTCATTCTAATGTTTCTTACATCTCCTCCAAATAATTCCAATGGTCCTTCTGAAACCATTTGTAAGCTAAATGTATTTGAACTACCGGAGAGCAAACTCATGTCTACATCAACAAGTACAAAACTAAGTTGCTGAGAATTATCAGGCATGGAAGAATGTCTTAGGGAGGGGTATCTTACTACTTTGTATGCATCTCCATATAATTTTTCCATTCTTGCGCCATTTACTAGATCTATATCGAAATTCCCAGTAGATAAAGCAGTATCAATACCAATTCCAGATATTTCTAAGCGCACATATTTATGAATGACTTCAGAATCAACATTTAATATTTCAACAATTAATAATTTATCCATATAGTTGATGAAATTTATATTTGCAGTATCATTTTCAAAATTCAAAGTGTGGGTTGTAATATTTCCTCCATTATTTACTATTGCATATGTTGCAGTATTGTTTATTGATTGCACATTTACGGAATTAAATGATGATAATTCCACATCAATTATATCAGAACCAAAAACATCTCCTGAAATCGTCCAATATTCTGCATTATCTAGTCCTTTGATCGATGTTGAAGCTAATTCAAAGGTTTGAATTGAACCAGTATCTTGAGGAGATACTCCAACCATTCTAATTCGTTCATCAATTTGATCGGCAATTACTTTTGCTTGAGACCATTTTTTATTATCGTCATAATCTGCAATATATGGTTGTAAAATAATTATGGCAGATGATAAAACAATAACAATCATTGCCAATAGCATGACCATGCCAATAACATCACTAAGAGCAGAATCGTCTTCTTGCAGATCTCTTTTCATGATTTCACCTTATTTATAATATGTTTTTATATTTTTATAGACATTTTCTCCTCACTACTTTGGCCCAAAAAGTGACTGAATTCGGGCCCGTCTTGTAGAGATATTGCGATGTCACCGGTAAAAATGTCGTCAATATGGTATAAAACAGTACTCTCTGCAAGATATGGTTTGTTATTTCTTTCAGAAAGGTGAGTTAATACAATACTTTTAGTTTCTGGACCAATAACTTTTGAGAGTAGTGTACCTGTTTGTTTATTTGATAAATGCCCGCCTCTACCCATTATTCTATTTTTTAATTTGTCTGGATAAGGCCCTGAGAGCAGGCGCCTCAAATCGTAATTTGCTTCTAGTGATATATGTGAACAACCCTGCATATGTTTGATTACTTCATCCGTGGAACTTCCTATGTCTGTAACAATACAAGTTTTTTCGCCTCCTTTTGTAACTACTGAAAAACCAACATTTTCAGCACCCGAATGAGGCACGGGAAATGGTAAAAAAGTAACATCAGGTAGCACTTCAAGTCTATCTAAATTATCAAAAATTTCTAGATTTTTCTTATCCAAAATACCTAATTTTTCTGCTGTAAAATAATTTGTTTTTGCTGGAATATCCCATTTTCTCATAGCATATTCTACACCACCTCCGTGATCTCCATGATGATGAGAAATTAGCATACAATCAATATCCGTTGGTTTTAATTCCATTCGTGATAATCGTTTTTCTAACTGCCTTCCAGAAAAGCCATTGTCGATGAGAACATTTCCATTTTCACTAGATATTAGAGTTGAATTACCCCGGCTTCCAGAACCTAAGTGCGTAATGGAGACAGACATCCCTTGACACCGAACGCGAGAAGGCTTTGAACTAATCGACAATCAGAGAAAAAAATATGAGATTATGCAACTAATTAGAAATAACGGTTTTTTTTGTATGAACATTGTTCCATCAGTATCATAAGGTATTTGAGTTGGTAAAGTTTTGTCGGATGACAGTGAGGTAAGCAGAATGCGTCGGAAGCAAACAACTCTTATTGTCACATCAATAATGATATTTTTATTACTTACAATGTCTCAATTACCATCTATTCAATCCGTTCAAAATGTTCACCCTGAAGATGCTAATCAAGGTCCGCCACCGGTTACTGATACAGATAGAGATGGAATTCCCGATGTTTGGGAACAACAATTTGGTGATTCATGGGAAGCTATTTCAATAGACGGAAGGATGAAAGTAATTCAAGGAATGGATTATACAAATGGTTCAGATGGAGAATATGATCCTGACGAATCTTCAGGATTAGACTTGGATATGGATAATGATGGATTACAGAATGTAGAGGAATATTGTTGGCCTTATCTTGTAGTTGATTGTTTTACAAATAGAACTGGATTAACTGGTGAGGACCCTCTAGATCCAGAAGGTGGATTTAGACTATATTTAGACCCTACTCGTTCTGATACAGATGGAGATGGAATGCCCGATGGGTATGAGATTCAGATGTGTATGGAAAATGCAGGAGGAATGCTAGAAGGCCGTTGGTCTTGTCCACTTTTTGATCCCCTGAATGGTTCAGATGGTGGCGAAGATTATGATGAAGATGGATTTGACATAGATAGAGATGGTTCAATTGAATCCAATGAATATTACAATAATTCTGCTGAATATAATTATGGAATCCCATTAGAATGGATGACAGAAATTGATGGATTATGGTATGATTATATGGAAGGAGATATTGATGAGAGATATAATTCTAGATGGAGAGGGACTGATCCATTAAATCCAGATGGTGATTTCTTCAGATGGTCTGAAATCGGAGG
>Ga0066849_10000075_pt1 | contig 32417 bp, 14 predicted proteins | sample ETNtaG_9_FD_65492 | JGI IMG/M metagenome (GOLD analysis project Ga0066849, IMG submission 65492) | Marine microbial and viral communities from oxygen minimum zone, Eastern Pacific Ocean - ETNP201406SV69 | ecosystem: Environmental > Aquatic > Marine > Oceanic | place: Pacific Ocean: Eastern... | reverse complement strand
CTACAGACCCGGCGCTGGGGCCTGACGCCGCCCTATAACGGCGACGGGGGCTCAGCCCAGCCGCCCGCCGGGCTTGACAAGGGTGCTGACCTCGTCTTGCGAGGCCATGACGACGGCGTCGCATATCCCGACGAAGAGCCCGGCCTCCACCACGCCGTCTATCGCACGGATTCGGGACTCCAGATCGGAGGGGTTAGAGATGGTGGGTCCGAAGGAGCAGTCGAGGATGTAGCCCCGGTTGTCTGTGACGAAGGGATCGTCCTCGCCGCCTCTCAGGGCCACGGGTCCCGGGCACAGGGCCGAGATTCCCTCCCTCGCGCTATCCCATGCCATCCCGTCGACCTCCACGGGCAGGGGGAATGCGCCTAGGGTGCTGACCTGCTTGCTGTCATCGGCGACAACCACCATTGCCTCGGAGGCCAGCGCTACGATCTTCTCGCGCGTCAGAGCGCCACCACCACCCTTGATGAGGTCGAAGTTTTGGTCGAACTCGTCGGCCCCGTCGATTGTCAGATCGAGGCTGCCCGCATCCCGTATCTCGAGCAGCGGGATCCCGAGCATCTCGGCGAGCTGTCTCGTGTCCTCGCTGGTCGGCACTCCTGCAACCTCGATACCCTCTTGCTCAATCATCCTCGCTATCTCGATGATCGAGTACCTGACCGTGGATCCCGTCCCCAGCCCGAGTGCCATGCCATCGGTGATGAACTGGCAGGCTGCGATGCCGGCCTGCTCCTTGAGTGACTCAGTGCCCGTCACGCCCCGGGGGCCCGTTGGACGTGCATGATGGTTGCCCCGGTGTCCGGCAGGCGAGGCCGGTGGGTTCATGCGGGGGCGGCACGCCCGCTGTCCGAGGGAGCAGGAGGGTCGCTGACAGTGTTCGACACTGAGGAAAGTCCCCTCTCCGCGATGCAGGCGTCCCGTCACAAGGCGGGGGTCCGGGAGGGCCGGCTCTGCAGCAGAAACGAACCATGCCAGGCGTACGATGAACCCGAGAGGGGGAGGTTTCCTGAGCATGGCTGGAACGGGCAACCACGCCGGAGCAAGTCCAAGCAGGTCCGTATGGCATCGACAGGACCGGGTAGGATGCATAGTTGAATGCGACCAGCCGCAAGGTGAACAGAAAGGGGCTTACTCCCTGCACCCTCGCCAACATCTGCCTAGTCGGTGAGAACCGCGTCGAGCACCGGGCCCGGCGCGAGGGTACCGCTCTCCTCGAAGTCGAGCCACGTTCCCTCGCCCTTCAGCCTCGAGCCGAGCTCGTGATAGGCTACGATCATGGTGGGCAGCAGGATCGAGCTGGTCAGCAGAGCCAACACGAGCAGCAGCATCATCAGCACGAAGAAGTTCTGCAGGCCGGGAACTGAAACGAAGAGCCCTGCTGCGAGCCCTGCGCACGTCGTCGAGGTCGTCTCAAAGATAGTGTGCCCAGTTCGCGATACCGACTTGGCGATTCCTGCAGGGGTCTCGCCCTCGTCCTTGATGCGGTCGATTATGTGGATCGAGTCGTCAACCCCGATGCCGAAGACGATAGTCCCGATCATGGCGGTGAACACGTTGACGTTTACCGAACCGCCACGCATCAGAAGCGGCTGCCAGAGCACAACCACACCGACTGCGGTCATCGTGAAGATGGCCAGCCGGGGTGAGCGGAATAGGACGGCCATCGTCAGCAGCAGGATGGCCATAGTGGCAATAGTCGTCTCGGACTGCGCGTCGTGAATCCCCTTGTTGATGTCGAGCGAGACTGGTAGGCCCCCGGTCAGCAAGGAGTTCGAGACCCCGTCGATGCCCAAGGCAGGGCAGTCAAGCGCGCTTGCGCATCCATTTCCATCGAGATGGTCATCGATGGCATCCCGGAGGCTGCCCGCTGTTGCGAGGTTGATGTAGGGTTGGTTGACGTAGACCAGGGTCTTGGTCTCGCCCTGGCCCTGGTCCGCGTTCATCAGCATGGAGCGGACTTCCGGGCTCAGCGTGTCGAAGGCGATGTTGACCATGTCCTCGCGACTGCTCGCAGCATAGGGCCAGCAGTCCGGGCGGAAGGGGCTGGAAGACTCGTCCCAGCACTCGTCGTGTATCAGTTCCCACAGGCTGCGGTCGTAAATCTCGAGGCCCTCGACCTCCAAGTCGACGTGAACAGACTTCAGGATGTCCACTAGGCTGATTGTCGTCGTGTTAGCAACATTGTCTATCTTCATCACTTGCATGTGGTCAATGGCGTCCAGTATTGGGAGATCGCGGATTGGGGCGGTATCGTTCTGCGGCCCCCTTTCTGTGGCATCCACGATGAACATGTTCGTCTGACCTCCCTCGAAGACTATGCTGTACTCCCTGAGGGCCTCGTAAGACTCGAGTCCCGGAGGGACCTCGTCCGATGCCCCTGTGATTTCCTTGCCCAGCTCGTCATTGTAGATCCAGACCCCACCGAGGGTCACGCCCAACGAAAACAGTATGACGAGCAGTGTGGCCTTTAGAGGCACTCGTCCTATGGATTCCCAGAGGCCGTCCATCAAGGAGAGTGTGAGGGTTAGTGAAAGTGTGATTCCGAGGATGATGGCCCCCCCTATGGTGAGCGGGGTGAGCCAGTACAGGATTCCGGAGGACACCCCGGTAGATAGGACGGCAAACAGCATCCCGTTGATCCCCATGACCGTGTATTCGCCTCTTGCGGTAGTCACAGCGACCGAGGATGACACCGAGACAGGGCGTCCCAATGCCGGATTCATGGCTCGGGCTGCTTGACGATCCCGCCTCCTGCTCTCTATGTTCCCGGTCTTGAACAGAGAGGTCGCTTCGCCCCTGCGGTACTTGAGCAACTCAATCAGGGCGGGAACCATCAGCATCGAGAGCGCGAAGGTGCAGGCAATGCCTAGCAGGAGGGTGATGCCCACGGTCCTCATCGGTTGAATGGGAACCAGCTCGGGCCAGGTGAGGACACTGAACCCGATTATCGTGGTCAGAGCGGAGAGGAAGATCGCGTTGCCGGTGGTCATCGCGGCCATCACCGTGGCCTTGAGGCTGATCTCGGGGTCGAAGGGGTCCAACTCTTCGATTTCGACACCGTCCCTGTTGGCAACCCACTCCTCCTCCCTGCGCCTATCCAGCAGCTCAGTGCGGTTCTCCTCGATTCGGTTGGTCAGGTGCAGGGCGTAGTCGACGCCGAGGCCGACGAGGATTGGCCCCGCCGAGATGATCATCGGCGTTAGCATGATGTCGAGGATCACGGTGGTGCCGAAGGTGATGGCGAGGCTCATCACGATCGGAAGCCCGCAAATGACGATGACCTTGGCGTTCCTGTGAAGGATCATCATCGTCAGGGCCACAAGGAGGAGGCTCATCGGCAGCATGGTGTTCACCAGCTCGAGATAGATTGCATCGGAGACGTCGTGCAGCACGGGGGTCAGGCCAGTGACGGTTACCGCCTGCCTCTGCGGGATGACGTCGAGGCGTCCCTTGTCCATGGTGGAGACGGGGTTCTGATAGGTTCTGCCACAGATTTCGCACTCGCTAGCGCTGGCGTTGTCTAGGAGGCTCTTGGCGTGGGCGACGAAGGCCTTGTGATCCCGGATGACTCCCAAGGGGTTCTCGTCGGAGATGCCCTTGGGATCGTTGCGAGGAGTGATGTCCGTGTTGGTCATGTCAAAGGCGATTCCCATGATGACGACGCCCGTGTCCCAAGTCCCGTCACCGTTGGTGTCCCTTACGAAGCTCGACATCAGCTCGCCAGCGTTCTCGACGTACTGGTCGATCCTCTCTTGGGCACCGTCACCCTGGGGGATGGAGTAGCCGACGTAGGGGTTGAGGGATGCCATGGCACAATCGCCGTCGCTGATGGGCATCCCGTGCTTCTCGACGGCGCAACTGAACCTGTGGTTGGTGGAGTTGGCCTCCTTGACAATCTGTGCGGGAGAGAGAACCCAGATCACACCGTCGCACCCGTCACCTGTCTTGTCGCACGCTAAGGAGCCGCGGTCCTCCTTGTTGTAGTCCAGCCCGGACTTGAGTCCCCCCTTGCCCACGTTGTTGTCATCACCCTCAATCCACGACATCTGGGAGAGGACGTCCACATCCGTGATGTTCTCGTTCCCCTTCTCGCCTCCCGTCGCGGCGTTATCGGTCTGGATGTACAGGATCACGATGTCCGTTGCCCACTGCTCCCTGACCTCATTGAGCAGAACGGTCGAATTCGCCCCATCGGGGAGGTATACCTCCACATCGCCATTGATCTGGTGCTCAAAGTCCATGGCGTCCCGTCCAATCAGCGCTGTCAGTAGCAGAAGCAGTGCGACCACTGCTCCGGGACTGCGCTGGATGCCGCTATAGGTAAGCTCAGCAGCTCTTTGGGCGACTGCGTGGATACCGTCTGAGACATCGTCAGAGAGTTGCCCGGCCGTATCGAGGGCTCCGCCGAGGAAGCCCCCGTAAACGGCCTGCCTAGCACGCAACATGGCATTCCTGGCTGGCTGCAAACTCTCGAAGAACCACTTCCAGAAGCGGGCCTCGTCATCCAACTCATCCTCCCTCAATGGACCTGTCACGCCGATGGCCCCCTGTGGGGGCCACATGAAGCGTTCGCTAGACGGGCAGTCGAGGGAGCGGTTACTTCGCAATCACGCGTCCGGGAACGGGCTCACTTTCGTGAGTGATCATCGATCGCGTCCCGATGCCCTCAAGACTGCCTCGCCATTCGTGCGGTCATGGAATTGGTCACAGGGGGGGCGGGGTTCATCGGCTCGCACCTCGTAGACGCGCTGGTCGGAAGAGGCCGGTGCGTGAGGGTGTTTGACAACTTCAGCAGCGGGCGCGAGGACTTCCTCTCCCACCATGAGGGAAGCGGCATGGTCGAGGTGGTCAGGGGCGATCTGCTTGACCCGGAGTCGGTGAAGGAATCGATGGATGGCATTGAGACCGTTCACCACATGGCCGCCAACCCCGACATAAGGCTGGGTACCGAGGTCACGGACACGGACCTCAGGCAGGGTACCGTGGCGACGTACAACGTGCTCGAGGCCATGAGAGTCAACGGCGTCTCAAAGATCTCGTTCTCCTCCTCCTCCGCTGTCTACGGTGAGGCCGATCTGATGCCGACCCCGGAGGACTACGGGCCAATTATGCCAATCTCCCTCTACGGCGCCTCGAAGATCGCTAGCGAGGCCCTCATCACCGCATGGGTCGGGACCTTCGGCGCTCAGGGGTACATTCACCGGTTCGCCAACATCGTCGGCCCGCGCGGGACGCACGGTGTGATCTTCGACTTCATCCACAAGCTCAAGAGGGACCCGGCAAGGCTCGAAGTACTTGGTGACGGCTTCCAAGAGAAGTCGTATATGTCCGCTCAGGATTGTGTCCGCTCCATGCTTCATGTGATGGACTGCAACGATGACGATGCCAATCTCTACAACCTTGGCACCGGTGATACTTGCTCGGTCTCGAGGATCGCCGAAATCGTGGTCGAGGAGAGTGGGCTGGACGGCGTCTCCATTGAGTACACCGGCGGGAAGAGGGGCTGGGCAGGGGATGTGCCGAAGACATACCTGGACGTGAGCAAACTGCTCGCCACTGGATTCGAGCCCACTACGATGTCGGAGCAGGCCATCAGGGACACGGCTCGCGACCTCATCGACGAAATCGGGCTGTGATGTCTAGGGTCGAGGAAGCATGAGCAAGCGCTGGCACCAAGAGAAAGGCCGGGATCCGTGGGGGCGTCAGGCTCGCTCGAAGGGCTATCGGGCGAGGTCCGCGTACAAGCTCAAGCAGATTCAGGAGAGGTTCGGGATACTGAGGCCCGGGGACGCGGTCCTCGACATCGGTTGCCACCCAGGGGGCTGGACCCAAGTGCTTGTGGAGGAGGTCGGTGATGACGGGCTCGTCGTCGGTGTCGACCTGCTCGCCACCTCCGCTGTCGAGGGGGCTGAGATCATCATCGGCGACATCACCGAGCCGGCAACGATCGAGCGCATCACCGAGATCGTGGGCGATCGTAATCTCAACGCTGTTGTAAGCGACATCTCCCCGAGGCTCACCGGGCGCTATGACACCGACCAGGCCATCTCGCTCGAGCTCTCGACCACTGCGCTCGATGCCGCGATGGCCCTCCTCTGCCCAGGTGGTGGTTTCGTGACAAAAATCTTCCAAGGGGCGGGGATCGAGGGGCTTGTGGATGCCGCCAAGCTGAGGTTCTCTTCGGTGGGGCGGTTCTCCCCCACGGCAAGCCGGAGCGCGTCCTCGGAGACATACCTGATATGCCTGAACAAACTGCCCAAGCCACGCGGTTCAGCCGTCGGCACCTCCGCCCTTGAGCAAGTCCGCGCGCACCTAGAGTCGATTGGAATAGTCGTAGAGGACAAGGACGAGGGTCAAGAGGGCACAAAGACCGGATTCAGGAAGCTGGACAGACGGGAAGAATAACCACTTCCACATTTGATTAGAATCACTTGATTTACCTAGGAATAGCAGGTGTATTCAGACACACCGGTTAAATTGAAAAAGTCTGATTTTCGACGTTTTACGCAGTTTGCGCACCTTCCTCATTATATAGTCCATGAAACCGAGACGTAGTCACTCGTGTGAGCGGGGAGATGGAAATGATGAATGTAGATATGAATGCAATGAAAGCAGAACTTGGCGGCGCCTTTGTGCTGTCCTGGGCCGTTTTTGCGATGGACCTCAGCACCCTGACGGGTGCTGTTGCCCTAGCAGTGGTCTGGATGGCATTTGGCGGAGCCCACGTACTGCCTGTAGTGACCTGGTGTCACATGCTGAACGACGGAGATGGCGATGTCGACGGTAACTACATGCCTAACGGCATGAGGCTGTTGGCTCAGGCTGTAGGTGCAGTGCTGGCAATAGTGCTAGCTACCGAAGCCGGCGATATCGAGACCGGATGGGTTGCGACTGCCTTTGTGATGCCCAAATTCTGGGGCCTCCTAGGTACGATTGCCGCTGGTGCGGTTTGGTGGCAGGTGCACACCCGATGCGATTCGGCCTGGGCTAGCGCCTTCGGCCTGATGATACTGGGTGGCGCGATGACCCTGACGGGAGCCCACGAAATGGGCGCTTCGTTGGCAAGCTTAGGAGACGGCATCGCCGATGTCCTCCCAGCGTGGATTGTCGACGGCCTACTAGTCGGAATCGGTGCCCGAATCGGCGCTGAGATCGACAACGCACTCTGAGATCAGGAAGTAAGCTGAATCACAGACATACGCAAGCAGGCTGGGGGGGCGACTCCCCAGTCTGTGCACGACCCTCCGCCTAGGGCGCTCTCGCTAGGTGGAATCACTCGGGGCGGGGTCGTTCACCACGAAACGCCCCTAATTCCCCTTCAATTTCACCAGTGTGGTACCCCGGCCATGCTTTAGAAATCTGGCCTTAATCCCTAATGCCCCCACAATCAACGCTAAAAGGGGGACTTCGCACGCCCAGCAACCAAGAGGGGCCGCAGTGGCACGAAGAGAAGTAGTTTGCGTGTCCTCGGGAAGGCCGTTGGTAGAGGACGAGAGCACTTCCTTCCCCTGCCCAGAGTGCAGCACCCCCATCGGACGCAGCCAGCGCTGCAGAGTGCAGGCTGTCAAGTACATCTGCCCCGAATGCAGGTTCGAAGGACCATGAGGCAATCTGATGGGCGAGGTCGTAATCAAGTACAAAGTCACCCTCGACCAGCCCGAGGAGGATGCTCCCGACTACCAGGCAATCGCCGATCGGATCTCCAGTTTCAAGGAGGTCCAGACAGTCGAAATCAAGCCCCTTGCCTTCGGGATGATGTTCATCGAGGTCCAAGTCGTTCTGGGGGAGGGCGATGGCATCGTCGACGGCTTCGAGGACAGAGTTAGGGAGTCCGACGAGCTCATCGGTCAGATCGAGGCCCTCGAGATGGGGCGCCTCTGATCAGTAGTGATCCAAAGGGGATCTCATGAACTCCCTCATCAGTACCGTTGCATAGGTACCCGGGGGCAGGGTGAATCGCAATCGCAGGCAGGCCCCATCAGGATGCCACCTCTCGCCCTCGCTCGGGCCCGAGGCCCAGCGCTCGAAGAGCGAATCGGAGACTTCGGGGGCCTGCTCCACGCTGATATCCCTGAATGGTACAGAAAGCGCCCTCCTAGTCCCAGAGGTCGTTAGTCGGGGAATTCTGGGCACCGTCCACTTGACATCGGCCAAGTCGGTGTACCCCAGGGCACTCTTCTCGCACTCGCCGGGGCCACCGGTGGCATAGGCAGCCTCCCTCCCGGGTAGGGGACCCGTGACGGCTAGCCTGCCCAGGCCGCAGTTCCTCTTGCAACGCTCCAGATTGGTCTCGCTGACTAAGGCCATCTTTCCCACATCGATGCGCCCGTTTGGCTGGAGTGGTGCGACGAGGTCGCCTACGACGGGCTCGGTGATGGGCAGCCCGGCCTCGAGTCTGGCCGACAGGGAGTGGTTGAAGACAAGCGACTGGATCGAGTGGACCATGAGGAGCTGGAGGGAGTTTGGGAGGGTTCGAAAGGCGCCGAGGTGGTCATCCGGCCTCTCCAGCAGGCGCTCGAGCATCGCTCGCTCGTAGCCAAGCCGGATCGGTGCGATCTCAAGGCAGGAGGCAGGATTCTTGGACTCCCTCCAAGCCTTCCTGAAAATCGCTGACTCATCTCCCTCCCTCGTAGCCTCCATCCCCACGTAGAGGTCCACGGCGCGCTCGAAGTCCCCCTCGATGACTGCGCGCCCGACCTCCGGTGTGACTGGTCTGGTCGACCCGAACCTCTGGGGGCCTATCCAATTGGGGAAGGCATCGCAGCCTATCGACTCAGTCAGTCCCTCTCGTATCTCGTGGACCCTCCTCATCGCCTCCTTGGCATCGATGGGGTCGCCCGAGGCGTCGCAGCAGCCCCTGACTGTGATGGTGAACCTATTGCCGTCGTGGTCCCCCATGCCGACCTTGTGATGGGTTCGTCCGAGCACCTCGATCAAAGTGTCAGGTATATCGGCATCCTCCACCTTGTTCCGATGGGCGTCGATGACCAGTACCTGAGTCGTGATAGCCCGCTTGTCCTTCATCCCAGAGCTGAAAATCCGATTCCTGTTGATTCTGCAAGCCCTGGCCAGTCTTCTCAGGAAGCGATTGGTCTCCCAGTTGGTCAGGGTTACCCTAGCGACTGTGAAGCGGCCCTTCGAGTCCAAGGCTGGGGTCTTGGAGATCTCCTCCACCCGGAAGTCCTCGACTCTGGCCTTGAGCAGTCCCCCGATGCCCTCAGAGGGCACGAGCCATCCAGACAGGCCCAATCGTTCCTCGACGGGTTGCTCGGTCACGAGCCCACCGCCTCAGAACTTGATGCTGGAGAACTCCTTCGAGATGGTGGAGCAGATTTCCTTGAGGATCTTGGAGGCTTTCTTGCCCTTGGCCGCCCTGACATAGATCTCGGGATCGTCGAGGTCGGGATGGTTCTGGAAGTAGTTCGCATACTCAACATCATCCATGTCATTCAGGCGGGATCGGAACATCTGGAGTGTCGTATGGGTCCCGCCAATGACTCGCAGCCTGAGCTCTCGGCCCTCGTTCTTCAATACTTTGACAGGCATGAACAGGCGCTCGACCGGCGACCCCCTTTTCAGGTCTTGCATGTCAAGGCCGAGGTGGGTGGGCCACAAACCCACCCCCATAGTTTTACAACGTGAGGTTTTGGGGTCCTCAATGGCAGGCAGTGATGCCGCGACCGATCGCATCGCCGATGCCTTCGAGAGGCTATCAGCACCGATTCTAGTAGTCAGCCTGCTGCTTACCGCATTCCTGGCATCGGTCTTGGTTCCGCTCCCTGCCTTCACCACCGACCTCTCCTCCTTCGCTCCCGAGACCGATGCAGACGAAGCGCAAGAGCGAATCCAAAGGGCCATCGGTGCCTCGGCCCATCTAATCTACGTCAACGTCAAGCCAGCGGTCGAGGAGGGCAGCGAGGATTTCCTGCCCAACGTCCTCGAGATGAGGGCCCTCCACCAACTGGCTGAGGACCACAGTCGGATACAGGCCTACTCGGATGAGAACGGTGGATTCGTGATCTCTCAGCTCAACGCCGCAGAGATTCTCCAACGGACCCTAGAGGAGAGGAACCATTCGGGACCCCTGTCCGACTTCAGCGATTGGCGACAGATGCTCGAGGGGATTGGCGATGGGGCGGAGTGCGGGGATGCGCTTGACAGCGACGAGAGAACCGTTGCGACCGCATCCTTCGCCTCCTCGGCGATGCTCCATAGCGACCTTGACTACAGGCCGGTGTGCGACTGGCTCGACACCGGCGAGGGCAATCCCACCCCGACTGCTAGCAGCACCCTGTGGCTGATTGAGATGTCGGGTGACATAAGCAATGAGGACAGACGGGCTCACGCCACTGCAATCCGCGTCATGCTGACTAGCGAGCCCGAAGCCGGCGAGGCGGTGCTCGAATACGGCGTCATCTCTGACGACCTGATCAGCAACGACATCAACGAGTCCACCCTGGATAACCTAGTCTGGTTGATTCTCCTCGCTGTGATCGTCGTGGTCATCCTGCTAGCACTATCGTTCAGGTCCTTCACGATGGTCGCTGTCCCGCTAACCGCTCTGCTTGCCGCGCTCGTTTGGACCTACGGGGCTATTGCGCTCTCCGGGATGCGCTTCTCCGTACTGGAGATCGCTGTAGCCCCGGTGGTGCTCGCCCTCGGAATCGACTACTCCATCCACCTCCAACGCGGGTATGAGAAGGCCAAGGATGACTCAGACAGTGCAGCCGAGGCATGGGCGAGGGCATTCATGGACCTGCGAATGGCCCTCTCTCTGGCCGTTGTGACGACGATGTTCGCCTTCCTCTCGAACTCATTCTCCCCACTGCCCCCGCTCCGAACATTCGGTTTGACGCTCGCTCTGGGAGTGGCATCTGCCTTCGTAGCCAGCACGGTGACGGTTGGGGCTATGCACGTGGTGCTTGAGAGGACCACTGGGGCCTCGACGAACAGGGGGCTCGAGCTGGACGCGATGGCCAGGGTGGCTACGGAGTTCCAGCGGGGGAACGCACCACTGGTGCTCCTCACTGTGGCGATTATCACCGCAGGATCGATCGTCGTGGCCCAGCAGGGACTGGAGACCAGTTTCGAGCTCTCTGACTTCCTCTCTGACGACGAGATGGAGGTGATGAAGGTCCGCAACGACCTATATGACTCGTACGAGGTAAATGCCCTCAAGTCAGTCTACATCTTGGTGGAACCGGCCGAAGGTGAAAATTCGTTCAGCGACGAGGAGAGCCTGATAGACGCTCTCAGGGGGGTCGAGGACTCCTTGTTGAGAATCCCTGGCGTGGTCGTGACCGAGGCCCCGGGAACGAGCAACGAGTGGGGCTCATACGACAGCATCTACAGGATCATAGGTGATGCCATCGAGCAGGACGAGGGCTTTGGCCTCACCCACAATCTAGAGGTGTTCGGAGAGGACGTGGCAACGACTGCGGACTTCCGGGAGGGTGATCTCACTCTGGCCATCACAGCCCTCCAATCCAACGAAAGCGTGGGTGAGCCACTGAGGGGGCTCACATGGGCGGAGAGGACTGACCAGCACGTCGCACTGACTGAGGACGGGGGGTCAATCCGCTACCTCAAGATTAGGGTCGACGTCGAGGCTGAGACCAGCGCAATGGTGTATGAGATCGTGACCGAGCTCGACGCCGAGGCCATGATTATCTCCATGGATACCGGTGGCAGGGCATACGTGGTCGGGGACCTCGTTGTGCTCTCGAACGTCCTCTCGGGACTCATCTCCTCGATCATCAGCTCCACTGCCATCAGCCTAGCGGTCTCGATGCTCGTCCTGACTTTGCTCACTCGCAGGTTCGGGCAGTCCCTGCTGGTTGTCCTGCCCGTCGGTCTGGCTGGCTCATGGGTGGTCGGGACGATGGCCTTGCTCGATATCAACTGGAACGTCCTGACCATCATGATCACGGCCCTCACCATTGGACTGGGGATCGACTACTCGATTCACGTGTGGCGACGGTTCGAAGCGAACCGCGCGGCGGGAATGGCAATCTGGCCGGCGATGAGGGATATGTACGTCAACACCGGTGCAGCCCTGCTCATGTCCGCCGGAACGAGTATCTGCGGCTTCATGGTGCTGATGCTCTCCCCGGTCCCGGTCATCAGGGACTTCGGGATGGTCAGCTCAATCTCGGTGGCCTTCTCCCTCGTGCTCGCCCTGCTGGTCCTCCCAGGACTGCTCGCAGCCGAGGTCAGGACCGGCAGCAACGGCGGATGATCGGGACTCGATGATCTCGAGAACCTCGTGCATGTCCAGACTCTGCTCGCGTGCCAGCAGGGCGATTGCCATCCACAGCGTGACGGGCCCTAGTGCCCTACGCTTCCTCTGAGCGCGGCGTACCACCTCCCTCCGATCCAATCCAGACTTCCTAGCGACGTGCGCAATCAGGGCCTGTATGCTATCCTCCGCTCGGTCGGGGGGGCGGTGCAACCGGGCAGCGGGTGGCTCCAGAACGTTGTTTTGAGGGGCTCTCGGTTCGGGCAGTGCCGGCTCGGAAGACGCCCTCGATGAGGGGTGTGCGAATGAGGGAATTGCAGCGAAACTGCCGGAGAATGGCTGCCAACCCAATTCGGGAGGCAGTAGTTCGATGTGGGGATTGGGTTTCAGGGATCCCTCGTCGCCAACGAGCCAACCCGACTCGTGGAGCCGGTCCACAACGGCCAGAGAGTCATCCGGAGAGAACCACTGCAGCTCCAGAGACCACATCCTAGCGAGATCAGGCCTGCTAACTCCCAGATCGGATGCCCCGTGGAAACTGGAATGAAGCAGCCTCGCAATCACATCGGGCCTGCGCTCACTCATCGCTATGCCTCGCCACCTGAGAGCAGGTGCGCGATGCTTGAGCCTTGCCATCGGGCTTGGACGCGAACGCGCTTGGTTGAAGTGTGACGGGGGCATCCGGGGCCGATTCAATGGCGAGGGAGTACATCGCGCGCGACCCGCGGACGGGGAGGCAGATTCGAAGTAGCAGACGGGGCAAGGCCGTCAAAGAAGGATTCAGGACCCTCTCACCGAACCCCGGGCCGTGGGAGAGCCTTGGCCCGTCAGACATCATCCCACTGGCCAGTGGACAGGTCAGCAAGGTAGAGATCCCCACCATCGAAGGCAAGTGGACGCTCGGAAGGATTGACGCCATCAAGGCCCTTCACAAGGTTCTGGAGGAGGAAGTCGAACAGGCACACGCAGCCTTGATCGAGGCCTTGGACGATGACTACCCAGACGTGCGGATAGCAGGACTGAAATCTCTGCCGTCGTTCGCGCTCAGGAGGCAGGACACCCTGTTCCAATGCCTCTCCGACAGGCTGCAGGATGAAGTTGAGGCAGTTAGGGAGGAGGCTCGCACATGCCTCAAGAGGGTCTCGCCACTATTCCCATCCGGATGCGAGGGCATCCTCCGCAGGGAGCTCAGGGATGACAGGAGGGAACATCGCGACAATGCCTTCGATTCCCTACAACAGGCATCCAGAGAGTGGCCGGAGGTCGGGTGCCTGCACTTGGACGAACTGATCAGGGAGGAAGAGGCGGATCTGCGGATTAGGGGCTCCAAGATTCTCAGGACTATCACTACCAAGGGCGGTGCAGAGGCTTGGGATCTAATTGGCTGGTCTCTCCAGGACGAGGAGGTGCGAGTTCGCAGAAATGCAGCGCGGACCCTGCCCGCCCTAGCCGATGTCGAGCCCCGAATAGCAACCGTACTTGTCGAGGCGAGCATCGAAGAGCGCGACAGGTCGATCAGGGACTCCGTCATAAGGGCGCTGAAGAAGCTAGACATGCAAAGCCCAAGGGTGGTTCAGATGATCATCCGAGGCGCTGGGGATGATGATGTCGAGACGCGCAAGGCATGCATCGGCCAACTCGTTATCATAATGACTGGCCAAGAGCTTCGAGAGACTGCCGCGAATCTGTTGAGGAGTGAGAGTGATCCGGGACTGAGGAAACGGCTGGCAGCCCTGTCCGTGGATCCGGACTTCGAGGGTACCGAGGAGGAGAAGAACAAGGCACTGGCCCCGCTGGACAAGGTCGTAGTTCTGCTCCCGGAACTGGAGGAGGATTTGCCCAGGAACTCGGAATCGGGCCCCAATGACTTGCGTGAGGATGATAAACGGGATTCAGGTCGGCCGCCCAACGAGGTCGGTAGATGAGCGACGAGTTTGACGAGAAGCTTGCGCGGTTCGAGCGCTTATGGGATGGCGTCACCCCCAAGGGGCAAAACCGCATCAAGGCGCTGAAGTTTCGCCAGTACATGCGCAACCACGTCATGCAGAAGTTCCACAAGCGTCGCAAGGACCAGTGGGCCAACGCGGACAAGGGCCACTACAACCACGGCTTCTCCAGCAAGGACCAGTTCCTGACCAAGGAGAACTGCAAGAAGTACTGGATGGGCGAGTTGCAGAAGGACATCAGGGACGCAGAGACCTTCTGAGGCAATCCGATGACCACTCCATCATTCAACGACTGGGACCTCGAGGCCCCAATCGCCAAGGCCATCAGTGATCTCGGTTGGACCAAACCCACCGAGATACAGATCGAGGCGCTGCCCGTGGCCCGCCAAGGCATGGACGTCGTCGGTCAAGCGAGAACCGGTTCGGGTAAGACTGCAGCCTTCGGAATACCGATTATAGAGAATTGCGAGCCATCGGGCTCGCTACAAGCGATGGTGCTCTGCCCGACGCGCGAGCTCGCCGTGCAAGTGGCCAAGGAGTTCGAGTCGCTGCAGGGGGACAAGGGGCTCTCTATCGAGACGGTCTATGGGGGAACCGACCTCGAGAAGCAGGCCAAGCGCCTAGGAAAGGGAGTCGATGTGATCGTGGGCACCCCCGGACGGGTGATCGACATGAGCAAGCGTGGCCACATTGACCTCGAAAGCATCTCGCGCTTCTGTCTGGACGAGGCAGACCGTATGCTCGACATGGGATTCTTCCCCGACGTCCTCTGGATACTCGAGCGCATGCCGAACAGGGGACAGACCATGCTATTCAGCGCAACGTTCCCCCAGGAGGTCCTCGATGCGGCAGAGGAGTTCACGAACGATCCCCTCCACGTCATGAGTGACGATCTCGAGGTGGAGGTGCCCGAGATCGATCAATTCGCAATTCGAGTCGGGCGCCTCAACAAGATGTGGGCCCTCGGAAGAATCATCGCCAACATGGGGGACGATGGCAAAATGCTGATTTTCACCAACACGAAGCGTATGGTCGACATGCTGGCCGAGCGTCTCGAGAGGTTCAGGATGGGTTCATCGGCCCTGCACGGCGACATGGCGCAGAACAAGAGGGAGCGGATTCTGAAAGGCTTCCGCGAAGGCGGGACAAGCGTACTCATCGCAACAGACGTCGCCGCACGCGGCCTCGACGTCGAAGGCATCACCCATGTCGTCAACTACGACCTACCAGATGAGACCGAGAGCTACGTACACAGAATCGGGAGGACCGGAAGGATGGGGCGCAGCGGTCAGGCCTGGAGCTTCGTGACCCGGGGGGAGCGGGGGATGCTCGACAAGATCGCCAACACATGGAGCATGAAGATACCCCTAGTCGATGCTCCTGAGTTACCCGAGGGGGCCAAGGAGGCGATTCGCAGAAAGGATGACTGGGACGAGTTATCAGACGGCTTCGGCATGGTGCCAGTGCGCCTCTCTATCGGTAAGGCCGAAGCCTCGAAGATGGCCCTAGCCGAATGGATCCAGAGGGAGGCAAGAGTGCCCGACATTACCATCGGGGAAATCATCCTCGGGGAGGGTGAGTCAATCGTTGAAATCCACGTGAAGAAGGCATCCTACGTCATAGACGTTCTCAAGTCCAGAAAGTTCGGAGGCCGTGACCTTAGGCCCGTCATCGCCACTTAACGTGACGTGCTCGTGACTCTCTCAGCCTGAGCGACAAGGTGAGCCCCCTCCGCATTGTAAATATATCCGGACTAACAAGGGGCTTCATGGCCGGCGGGCTGAGTCGGGACGAGGTTTCGAAAATCATCGAGGAGACCTACAGGGGGAGCATCGAGGAACCCGAGCTATCGAAGAAAATCGCAGGCATCCCGAAGCTCCTCGACAAGTACGAGGGCAAGTGGGACAGGATGGTCGAGTCGATGTACAAGAAGTACGGGAAGCCCGATCTGGACGGCACTGGTGAATCCAAGGCCGAGGAGGGGGCACCGGAGGTGGCTGCGGCCGAGTCGAAGGCCGAGGCCGCCGCCAAGAAGAAGGCGGACCGCGAGAAGGCAGCCGCGGACTCGAGGGCCAAGAAGGAGGCTGCGGCCAAGGAGAAGGCCGAGGCCGCCGCCAGGACCCAGGAGAACAGGGAGAAGGCCGCTGCTCTGATGAGGGAGAAAAAGGAGGCAGCGGCCAAGGAGAAGGCAGAGGCGGCCGCCAAGAAGAAGGCGGACCGCGAGAAGGCGGCCGCGGACTCGAGGGCCAAGAAGGAGGCAGCGGCCAAGGCGAAGGCAGAGGCGGCCGCCAAGAAGAAGGCGGACCGCGAGAAGGCGGCCTCCGAGGCCAGGCTCGAAGCAGTATCCAAGGCGAAGGCTGCCGCCGAGAGGAGTCTGGAGCGTCAGAGGGCCGAGGGGGAGAGGATCCGTCGCGAACTCCAAGAACAGATTGATTCGGCCCCGGACTTGAAAACGAAGGTGGAGTTGACGACCAGAGCCAAGGCAGATGCAGAAAAGGCACTCGCCGAAGAGACTAAGGCGAATCAGAGAGATAAGTCCCAACTCGAGAAAATCACGGCTGATAATACAAAGCTCAAGAGTTCGATCTCTGGCCTGACAGCAGCAATCAAGGCGGCAAGGACCAATTCCGAGGACCTTTCCAAGATGGCCAATGACTTTGCGAGGAGGCTCAAGGACGAGCAGGGGACAAAAGCCGAGGCCGATGAACAACTAGCCCAAGCCAAAGAGGAGAAGGGGGCTGCGGACGCCAAGTTCAGGGAGAACGAGAAGGCGAAGAAGGATGCCGAGAAGAAATGGCAGGCTTCCGTGAAACCCCGCAAAGACGCCGAGAAGCGCGCTACCGAGGCCAAGAGGCTCGCAACTAAGGCCGAGGCCGACCACAAGAGATCCGAGGTCGCTCGGCAGAAGATGGAGGATCAGGCCAAGAGCGGGGTCGAGGACCGCAAGAAGGCCGAGAAGAGCCAGAAGGATCAGGAGGAGGCCCGCGACGATGCCTTGAAGAGGGCGGATGAAAGCCTCGCTGCTTGGGAGAAGGCGAAGAAGGAGCTCGCCACCGCAGAGGCAAAGCGCAAGGAGGCTATGTCCAAGTTCGAACAAGCCAACAAGGCACGACTCGGGGCAGAGAAGCGAGCGAGCGAAGCTGGCAAGGAGGCCAAGGCGGCCGAGCAGAAGGCGGGACATGCGCAACAGACAGCAGAGCGCACAATCGCCCAGGCTGACAAAGAGGCTGAGGGCGAGAAGAACGCGGAGAGGAAACTCGACGACGAGAAGAAGCGCGTCACGGACGCGAAGACGGCAACAGCCGAGGCCGAGGCCGAGCACGAGAAGGCTAAGAAACGGCACGAAGCCAATAGGAAGGCCCGCAAGGGCTTTGAGAAACTGACTGAAGAAGAGTCCCGGGTCCGCAATGACCTCGAGAAGCGGACCTCTACAATGCTCAAGTCGACTGCTGATACCAACAAAAAGTCTGAGAGCGAGTCCAAACAGAAGGCCGAGGCCGAACGCAAATCCAAGAATTCGATCATCGATCGAAAGAAGGCCGAGGCGGACCTCGATGCTGAGACCGGACGATGGAAGGAGGCCGAGAAGCTGCTCGGCCGCAACACCAACGTGCGCAAGAAGGCTGAGCACGAAGCCACTCTCGCGCAGAAGGCAGCAGCGAGCGCCAAGCGGGAGTACCTCGACGCCAAGCAGACTCGGATCGAGGCTGAAAATATAGCCAAGGACGAGGAGAGGGCGTTGAAGGAGGCCCTGAAGCGGGCTGAGGCCGAGACCAAGGCGCGAAAGGAGTTCGAGGAGGATATCGCAGCCGAAAAACAGGCTAGGAAGGATGCGGAGGCCAAGAAGGAGGCAGCGGCCAAGGCCAAGGACAACGCCGAGGAACGGGCCCTGGAGCAGGCACGTCTGCGCGAGGAGGCCAAGGAGCTCGTTCGCAAGAAGGCCGAGAAGCGGACGAAGGAGCTCGAGGAAGCACGCCAGAGAGGGGAGCTCGCCGAGGCCGAGGCAGAACGCGTGGCCGAGGCGCTGCGAATGGAGGTCAAAGTGAAGCTCAATGACCTCAAGGCCAAGGAGGACACGATGAGTCACGACGACTACATCAAGGCGAGGATCGGCATCAAGGCCGTGACCGTGAACTTCGATGTCCTGGGGCATGCAAACGGCAAGCGCGACGACCTGCAGCAGATCGACGGTATTGATTCCGGCCTCGAGGACAAGCTCAACGTCCTTGGGATCACGACGCTCGATCAACTGGCCAAGATGACCGACGACATCGCTGATGACGTCAACGAGGCCATCGAGTACTTCCCAGGCAGAGTCAAGCGACAGCTCTGGGCCGAACAGGCCAGAATCCTCACGGAATGAGACTCGTCGGCCTCGGGTAAACTCCTGAGACCATCGCCATAGGGGATTCAGTGAATCTCGTGATTCGAGACGATTTTGCGTACATGACGCATAGCGCATTCTTGCGGCTAGAATTAAGCACATTCCCGAACATCTTCCGAATTGTTACGACCATAATAACCGGTTGCTATTCACCGAGAGGCTTATTTGGCAATTTTCAGCCGATTAGCAGGCTATGTCAGCGCGAGCGAGGTCTCACATCAGGGCTTTGGCCCTAGTTCTCCTCCTGCTGGCGAGCACCCAACTCGTTATTCTCACATCTCGCGACCACTTCCCGCAGGAGTTGCGGGCCCTACCTCAGCGCTTCGATGCAGACAATTCGGGAGTGGTCTCCATAGCCCTCGGAGAGACGCACGCATGCGTCGTCGACACTGAGGGCCAGATGAAGTGCTGGGGTGATGGGGTCAGCGGCAAGACTGGGCACGAAAACGACGAGGACTACGGCGACGAGGAGGAGGAGATGGGGCGCTACCTGAGCTTCACAGACGTCGGCTCGGGTCTTACCTTCAGCGACGTTGCGCTAGGCATGGACTTCACCTGTGCCCTGCTCAGTGGCGCCTCGGTGAAATGCTGGGGGGAGAACGAGCAACTCGGCAGCAGTGCCGGGGCCTCGGGAACCGGTGCCAAAGGTGATGGGTATCTCGAGATGGGCGACAACGTCGAGGAAGTCGTACTGGGCTACTGGAATGCCACTGCCATAGCAGCTGGGGAGAACCACGCCTGTGCCATAGTGAACGACGGCACCTCTGACTCCCTAGTCTGCTGGGGCCAGAACGGATACGGCCAACTAGGACTGAACTCCACCGACACGATAGGCGATACTGCCGCGGACCTTTTGAGCGGGGCGCTGCCGCACGTCGACCTGCCCGACAGAGGCGAAGGCTTGGCCCAGATTGCTCTCGGAGACTCGCATACCTGTGTTCTGTGGGATGACGGCAATATATCGTGCTGGGGGCACAACGACCACGGCCAGCTTGGGATCGGCAGCACAGACGACATCGGCGATGATGCAGGGGAGATGGGTGAAAACCTGGGTCTCGTCAATCTTCCCACGGACAGGACGGCCACGGCCATCGCGGGGGGCGAGGATATGACTTGCGCTATCCTCGATGACTCAAGTCTCGCTTGCTGGGGCAGCGGGGCAGATGGGAGGCTCGGAAATGAAGGAACGTCGGACGAGGGCGATGAACCGGGGGAGGTGGGCGACAGCCTCAACATAGTGGCCCTCGGAGACGACCTGAACGTTGTTGCAGTGGATATTGGAGATGGTACCTCATGCGCTATTATGGAGGACCCATCTGACACTACTAATGACTCCATCAAGTGCTGGGGGTTAGGGAACTTCGGGCAGCTGGGAACCGGAAACGGGAATACACTGGGAGATGGCCAGTACGAAATGGGGGATTATCTCCCTTCACTCTCCTTTGGCAGCAACATCCATCCCACTGCCATCGAGGTCGGGGATTCCTTCGCCTGCGCCCTGTCGAACACGAGCATGGTGAAGTGCTGGGGATCCGGCGAGGACGGACGGACCGGACTCGAGAAGACGGGCGCAACAGGAGACGAATCAGGAGAGATGGGGGACGATCTGGCCTTCGTTCAGCTGTTCATGCCAGAGCCGACCCTCGACCAGCCTTGCGACTCCGAGGCTGAAGGTGCCCCACTCGATGCCTCCTCCCTGGATAGTGTGTCGAGTCGCGTGGGCAACAAGACGTCAACGACCCTGACATCGGATTCATGCGCCGGGATAATCTACGTCGACGATGTCAATCAGGCCCCTAAGTTCGGCGTCTACAGGTCGGGGAAGTGGGCCTTGGAGAACATCGATGAACTCGCAGTCGACGTCCACGACGTCGCCCTCACCTTCGACTCGGACGAAATACCACACATCGCAGTAATGCTAGACGCAGAGCCGCACTACTACACCAAGATAGGCGGGGATTGGGTAGATGCGGGGCTAGGTGCCTCCTGGGCTGGAACTGCCGTCGATATCGAGATAGATGGCGAAGGTGACCTCTACCTCTTCACACTAGATGAGTCGGACGTCTCCATCGCCAGATGCACGGCGGAGAGCAACTGCTCGGATCCCACGAGTTGGTCGGAGGTTGGCACAATTGCCGTCACCTCAGGGGGGTATGGTCTGGACTCGGACATCGGCTTCGATGGCACCATGTGGATAGCCTACGTAGACTCCACCGCTGGGGACCACGAAGTCGAGCTGTCATCCTGCTCTGACACCTGCGGCACTTTCGGCAACTGGCAGCAGGTCACCATAAGCAGCCTGGGCGATGTCTCGACGACCAACGCGTCACTGGCAGTCGACATCGGACTGGATGGCTCTGTGCACGTGGTGCACGACAACCTCACGAGCGGACTGCACTACTCCTCGTGCCCCTCAAGCTGCACCGATGCGAGTTCGTGGTCGACAGAGGAGATGCTGGCGTCCTACGACACCGGCGTGGTCGACATCGCAGTAGGCCCGGACCTCTCGGTGGTGATTATGGCCAGCACCTCAGGAGGAGTCCACACCCTGCACAAGACCGGAGGGGAGTGGGTGTACACCGAGCAGGCAGACCTAGGGGGCGCCGACTGGGTGGGCGTGGAACTGACCGAGCTCGGGCAGATGTGGGGCTTCGTCTACTACCCGGAGACCGCCAACTCACTGCGCATGCTACGCCAGAAGGGCATGACTACGTCGGGGCTGCTGAGCGATATCGACGGCGACGGCTGGACGCGCCAGGACGAGGCTCGCTGTGGCACGGACTATCGTGATCCGACCAGCACGCCCGTGGACGCGGACGGTGACGGATTCTGCGACCAGTTCGACGACTGGGACGACGGCCAAGCGCTCTCGGGGGAGTCTGACGCTCTGAGCCTGGGGGAGAAGTTCGGATGCGCCGTCCTCTCTAACTACAGCGTGGCCTGCTGGGGCGACAACTCAGAGGGGCAACTGGGCAATAGCGGAGCGGGGTCGAGCAGCACCTACGCGGTGCTCGTCGACCTGCCGGCCGGCTTCGAGGCCGGGGCAGTCGACGCTGGCTCGGCCCATGCTTGCGCCACCGGCCTGGACGGTACGCTTGCCTGTTGGGGACGCAACGCCGCGGGCCAACTGGGTCGGGGGACCACCTCTGCCTACGAGGCCCCTGGCCACACCACGCTGCCTTCAGAGGTACGCGTGAGCCAGTTCGCTGTGGGAGCGAACCACAACTGCATGACTGGGACTGACTCAAACCTGTACTGCTGGGGAGAGAGCGACGACGAGAGACTAGGGAAAATCCTCAATCCTAGCCTGACGGTCGTTGACTACGAGGGGTTCTCAACTGACGGGAGAGGTTGGACGTCTTCTGACTCCAGCTATCTCAAAGGCCCTGCGCAAGGATACTCGCACATCGAGAGGACCTACTACTCATACTGGAGAAACAACAACATCTACTCCGGGGAGAAGTTCAATCTGTCATCCGGCGATTCGATTTCGTTCAACATGAGGGGCATGTACTTCGGGGACAACGGGTACACCAATGAGTGGCTGAAGGTCTACGCAAATGGCGATCTGATTCAGCAGGTCTATTCCAACGCCACCTACAGCAGCAGCAGCTGGTCGGACTGGCAGACCGTCAGCATGACAGTGCCTGACTCGTTCACCGACTCAGCCCAAGTCTCCCTCAAGTTCGAGATTTACGGCTACAGAGTTTACCTAATGATCGATGACATCAACGTCACGAACCTGGGTTACGGGTCCGTCTCTGACAAGACTACCCCGGCGCTGGCGAAATGGAGCAAGGCGGGCGGCGTCACGCAGCTTGCTCTGGGGGCGCGCCACAGCTGCGCACTGCTGACTGGCCGTAATGTCCACTGCTGGGGCCATAACGGCGGGTCATACGGGAACATTCTGGGCAACGCATCCTTCCTCGAGATGGATTCCTACGAGCCACGGTCGGTGAACCTGTCCGGGTCGAGCAGCCTAGTCTCTTCGAACTGGACGGGCAGCACGGTGCGTGGCATCAACGCCGGGGACGATGTCACCTGCGCGTTGATGCAAAGCACCGAAGCGCTGTGCTGGGGCAGCTCATCGCAGACCACCTACGTCGACCCTACGGTGAGCACGATAGCCTCAATGGGAGACGTGGGGCGGCACCCTGCGCTCACCGAGGATAGTGAGGGCAACTGGATAATCGCATATTACGACGCGACTAACACGGACCTGTCCTACGCCCGATACGACGGCTCGACGTGGACTACTGAATCGGTATTCTCGGACGCTGACGACGTGGGTAACAATCCGTCAGTGACACTCGACTCGGACGGGTCCGTACACATAGCCTCCTACGATTCTACCAATGGCGTCATATCCCACACAAGGGAGCTCGCAAACGCGAATAGCACGCTGGCGTACGCCGACGACAACCCATTCTACACCAGCATAGCCGTGGATGACGACGGATACAGTCACGTGACCTACTATGACCATGGCTCGAAGGATCTCATGTACACTTACTTCAACGGAACGGAGTGGTCCGAGCCCGAGGTCATCGACTCGAGCACCACGTACGTCGGCTACTCCCTAAACGATCTGGAGATCGACTCATCGGGCAATCTGCACATCAGTTTCACGGGTTGGTCCACACCCGGCACAGATGACTCGTGGGTCAAGTATGCCTACCACGATGGCGCGTCCTGGAGCATTGAGACCCTGCAATCCTTCATGGATTTCAACAACCCCGTACTTCACACCTCACTGGACCTTGACAGCAGCGATCTCCCTCACATCTCATACTACGATCACGTGAACGACACGCTGCGTTACACCCACTACAACGGAACCTCGTGGGTCGATGAAACTGTCACCACGGACGACAGCAACGACAACGGAAGGTACAACTCGATAGCCCTGGACAGCAACGGCTACCCCCTGATCTCCTATAGGAACGAGAGTTCGGACGACCTGCAGCTAGCAGTGTGGAACGGGGCGGCATGGGCTATCGAGACCGTAGATAGCACCAACAACGTGGGAAGCTGGACCTCCATCGCAATCGACAGCAACGACCGGCCCCGAATCGCCTACGAGTACGACTCTGGCGCGGACCTGAGGTACGCCACGCACGACGGCAGCTCTTGGTCGATTCAAAATATCGAGAGCATCGACTCCGTTAACGGCTACATCGGACTTACCCTCGACATACTTGACAGGCCGAGGATCGCCTACTGGGACGACACGAACGACGATGCGATGCTCGCGTACAACAACTCCGACGGATGGGTGAAGGTCGACACGCAGGCCCTCGGGAACGTCGGACAGTACGTTTCGATCGACTTGGACTCCGATGGCACGGCATACATGGCATACAGGGACTTCGGCAATTCCGACCTTCGCCACGCGGTGGTCTACACAGGCGTGACATGGGGAACGGACGCACTGGCAAGCACCGGAGACCTCTCGGCGAGCTCTCCGGGATCCTTCGTTCACCTAGACGGCAGTACTCTGAACATGGCCTACGTCAACGCTACAAGCGGGACGCTCGAGCACCTCGTGCAGCATGCCGAGGACGTAGTCGCAACGCTAGTCGACGGAGCATCCCATAACGTCGGGTCGTACGGCATATCGATGACATTGGACAGCAGTGGAAACCAGCACATAGCGTACTACAACGCGAGCGCGTCCAGCCTGATGTACGCGAGCAACGAAGGAGGCTCATGGCAGACCGAGGAGGTGGACAACACCGGTAGCACGGGGACCTACCCATCGATAGTGATTGATACCAATGACAGGCCGCACATCTCATACATTTCCGACAACGACGTAATGCTCGCGCATCACAACGGCACCGAATGGGACATCGCTACCGTGGATGGCCAGCCGACCTACGCATACGACACCTCGATCGCGCTGGACACCGGCGACAGCGCGCACATCTCCTACCAGGTCTACAACGGAACGGGGAGTTCGTACAACCTCAGGTACGCCTCCTACAGCGGGGCAGCATGGGTGACAGAGGACGTGAAGACCTCCGGAAGGAGTAGTTGGAGCAGTTACTCTTGGACGGGATGGAGCAATCAAATCAAGCTGAACAGCACGGATTCACCCCACATAACATACTTCGAGGACTACTTCAACGATGTCTACATCGCCATAAAGGCCGACGGGACCTGGTCCACCACATCGGTGGATAGCAATGGAGGGATGTACACAACAGGGGGCGAGGACGGCATTTCTCTAGCCATCGACTCCTCGGACGGACTCCACGTCGCATTCTACGATTTCGATGGAAGGGACCTGCACTACGCCTACAGGGCCAACGGCGATGCCACGTGGACAGAGACCACAAACATAGACACCAGTTCCAGTTACATGGCGACGTCGCTCTCAATTGCAGTCGACAGCAGCGACAGCCCGCACATTGCGTACCACGACAGGAGCAGCTGGGACCTAGAATACGCGAGGCTCGAAGGTTCCTCGTGGATGAAAAGTACCCTAGATCAAACGAACAACGTAGGAAGGTACCCTATCATCGCCATCGACCAATACGACCAGGTGCACATTGCCTACGAAAACTATAGCGCGTATGACGTCAAATCCCTCGTAATCCGCAACGGGGTAGCTCGTTCCTCGACAATCGGTCAGGTCGGCTCGCACAACTACCATTTGGGCTCGGCAGTGGATGCATCGGGCAACATTCACCTGAGCTACTACAACGGCTCAGACACTGCGGGCTCGCTGCAGTACGCCGCCCAGAACGGGGCGACTTGGAGTGTCACGACGGTGGACGATGTGTCGACGATTGTCGGGGCCTACTCCGCGCTCGCACTCGACGATAGTGGTAATCCACACATCTCGTACCTTGATTCGACTAGCGACTACCTGCGCTACGCCTACCACAACGGTACGTCGTGGACCCTCTCCACGGTGGATTCCAGCGGCACGGTTGGCGGATACACCTCGATCGCCTTGGACGCAGACAACAGGGCGCGCATCGCCTATCACGACTCCGCTGCGGCCAGCCTGAGGCTGGCGGTGTGGGACGGTTCGTCGTGGACGCTGACCACTCAGGACGCTGGGTCAGCGGGACAAGGCACGCAAATCGCCGTGGACGGCGATGGAATGACGCGCATAGCCTACTTCGATGAGGACGAGGACGACTTGGAGTTCTCGCTGGCCGGCCACGACTCTCCCGCGGTGATGGGCAACTCGACCATCCATCGGACCGGAACTCCGATGGATGACGGGGCAACCGGAATTGCATCGCTCGACGTGGGGCAGGCCCACGGCTGTGCCGTGGTCGGAACCACGGTGCGATGCTGGGGCGCTGCAAGCTCGGGTCAACTTGGCAATGGCGTGACCTCGGTGACTTCAACCGACCCGGTGAGCGTGAGCGCAGTGGCAGGATGGGCTCCCCTCGAGGTCTCCGTGTCCCCCAGCTCCGATTCCAACGGCGGCTTCTCGTGCGCGCTCTACTCGAGCGTCTCTACGGGGGACCGCAGGGTGATGTGCTGGGGCTACGGGGCTAACGGGGAGATGGGTAACGGCGATGCCTCCTCACAGACAGCGCCCGGCCTGACCGATTACGTTAGCCTCGATGCCAGTACCGCACTTGGAGCTGTCGACGGCAGCCAGTCTCTGGCCTCGAGCCCCTATGACATTACGCAGATCTCCCTAGACGCCTTTGGAAAGTTCGGCTGCGCGCGCTCAAACCAGGGTCACGTCAAGTGCTGGGGCGACAACGCATACGGCCAGCTCGGGCAGGGCAACACAACGACGGCCTCCGACGGGGCCAACGAGATGGGCGAATACCTCGCATTCACTCCTCTGGGAGCTAACAGGACGGCAACAGACATCGCTACCGGCAGATATCACGCGTGCGCCCTGCTGGACAACAGCAGCGTGAAGTGCTGGGGCTACAACAGCGCGGGAAGGACCGGTCAGGGGACGGGGACGGGAAACATCGGAGACGCCGTCAGCGAGATGTGGAGCGATAACCTCGCGACAATCGACTTCGGTGCCGGGAGGACTGCGACCGAAATCAGCGCGGGGAGCGACCACACCTGCGCAGTGCTGGACGATGGCAGCGTGAAGTGCTGGGGGAGCAATGGCAACGGCCGACTCGGCATCGGAAACTCGACCAACACGGGCGATGGGGCCAACGAGATGGGGGATGACCTCTCGGCCGTTGACCTCGGTACAGGGAGGACTGCTATCACGATAAGCGCTGGATACGCTCACACCTGCGCCATTCTCGACAGCGGTGTGCTGAAGTGCTGGGGGAGCAACGGCAACGGCCAGCTCGGGCAGGGGCACACCTACGCGGTTGGGGACGGATACGAGGACGGTTCAGACGGCGACTCAGTCCAGTGCCATCCCAGCACCAACGACGAGGAGGACCGGGAATGCGTGGCCCTCATGGGTGACGGCCTCGCCGCCATAGACCTGGGCGAAGGACGAACGGCCGTCGCCGTGTCAGCGGGCTACGCGCATACCTGCGCGATCCTCGACAATGGCAGCGTGCGCTGCTGGGGGAGCAACGGAGATGGCAGGACCGGACTGAACACGACTTCTGGCAACGCCGGCGATGCGTCCGACGAGATGGGCGACGAACTAGCAACAGTAGACCTTGGCAGTGGTCGGACTGCCGTGGCGATAAGCGCGGGATACAGCCACACGTGCGCACTGCTGGACGACCTCAGCGTAGCCTGCTGGGGTGACAACGCCAAGGGCCAACTGGGCATAGGGTCCAGCGACGATGCTGACACCTCGGCCGAGATGGGCTCCGGGCTGCAGAACGCCGACCTGCCGACAACGACCTCGCGGTCAGTGGTCGCCGGCTATTCCCACACCTGTGCCATCATTGAAGACGGCACGATCAGGTGCTGGGGCGAGGACACCAACGGTCGTCTCGGCGTTTTCAGGGAGGACGCCGGCGACATCGGCGACTCCGACGACGAGCTGGGGGGCAATCTCCCAATGACCGACCTGCACATGGTACCTCCCGACTACGACGGGGACGGCTGGATCGACATCTGGGACACCGACGACGACGACGATGGCTACACGGATCTCAATGACGACCTGCCGTTCGATGAGAGGGACTGGATTGACGACGACGAGGACGGTTTGGGCGTCAACATCGACACGGATGATGACGATGCGGAGGTTACGACTGTCGATGAGGATACCGATACGAAGTGGTCAGACGCGGAGGAGGCCGCCTGCGGCACGCTGTGGTGGAGCAGCCTCTCCGAGCCATCCGACTACGACGGGGACGGAGTGTGCGATGCAATCGACGACGACGTGGACGGGGACGGCTGGAACAATACCTACCAGACAGAGTGCTACGGCGGCGAGCCCAGCACCTGGTCACACAGAGGAGTGTGGGACAGCTCTGGGGACTGGCCCACTTCTTCTTTCGACTCCCCTTCCTACGGCTATGACTTCCTCCTCTCCGACCACGGAATACGACTCTTCTCCACCTACTATAACGACTACTCCTACTATGGTCTGCTCAAGCACGATGGCAGCACATACGGCTACACTATGATATACGGTTCCGATTACTACGACAACTTCGCAGTCACGGAACAGAACAGCATAACATACCTAACCAGTGAGCAGTACATCACCCGAGGTTTGGATACAGTCACTTATCTAACTCCAACCTCGACCATGACGGCTTCCACCGCCTCCTGGGGGGCCAGCACGGCTGTGAGCACTGAGGGCGACATGGTAGTGCGATACGACCAGAGCGGTCCGGACATCGAAGGCGGTTACCTGAACGGGACCACCTTCAGCTTCGCAGTCCCCGGGGGCCTCAGTGGGAGTGGCGGGGGGCAATTGGCATTCGGGCCGAGTGGCAAGCTGCACCTGCTGCAAGTCAACCTGACGGCCGCGACCGTCGGCTTCTACCACTGGACAGCGGATGTGGGCAGCGACCTATCTGGAGTGACTTCGGTCACATGGAGTACCCCCCAACTGGTGCTCGAGCGCAACCAGAGTACAAACGCATGGAGTTCGACGGAGTATTCGGCTGCTTACGATCACATGGCTGACCTGCACGTCGCGGCTGACGGCACGGTGTACGCAGGGATGTACAACCAGACGAGCCTCTGGTTCGCCACCTACGATGGGGCGACCTGGAGCAGTGAGGAGCTAGAAGCGGGCACAGGGTACAACGAGGGGGTCGAGATACAGACCAACTCAACGGGGGTGCCATATGTGGCCTGGATAGACCACACCTCGGACGCGCTGAGTCTCTCGCACAAGGACGGAGGTTCATGGACTACAGAGGAGGTATGGCAGAGCAGTGGTTGGGACGCCAGCTCAAGCTATCACCAGTACGGCAAGCTCACCCTGCAGTTCGACCGCCAGGACGACCCTTACCTGATGTCGATCGACGCCAATGACAGCGCCTCTGCTATCCTACACCACAAGGGGGTGCTGCTCGACCCATCCTTCACCTTCGAGGCGACGGACTCCAACAGCGACGGGATCTGCGATACCCTGCAGTATGCGGTGATAGACTACGGGACGACCTCCCTTATACTCACGCGAGGGGAGGCAGTCACTCAGACGCCCGCCTTCTCCGGGCTGCCCGTGGTCGAGGTCTGGTCGGCCTCGCTTCCCGACGGGCTGTCCCTGGACAGCTCCACGGGAGTGATCTCAGGGACTCCGGAAAGCGTTGACACCGGGGGGACTGCCTACACGGTGTACTCGAACAGCAGCGCTGCCCCCTACAACGTCACCCTCACGATCTACGTGCGCTCGCCAGTTCCGATACAAGGGGGCTACGGGCAGGTCGGCGATCACCAGTACCTCGCTGCCCTGAACGGCCAGGGCTACACGCAGCACGCCTACGACTCTGATGGCAACCTGTACCACTACGGCAAGTACAGCACGAATAGCGCATGGACCGCCGACGGCATCAGCGTCTCGGGCCTGAACAGCAACGATGCCTACCTAGCCAAGCGCGGATCCAACGGCACGTGGGCATGGGTCGTGCCACTGGACGCGAGCTCGTCAGTCAACCACGGCGAGCTCGTCGTAGATGACTCGGGTAACGCCTACGTCAACGGGTACCGGACTGCCGGCACCATCGACCTCCCAGGAACGGTGCACGACCTGCCTAGCAGGGAGGCTGCCTTCGTGATCTCGGTCGATACCAACGGCAGCGTCAGGTGGTCCGAGGACGCCTACATGGCCTCGGGCAGCTCCAGCGCGAACTGGTACGTCTGGTCGGGGTCCTCAATCAACTCCTACGGGTTCACTAGGATGCATGTCAACGACTCGACGGGGGTTCTGACGTTCGCCGGCCAGGTCTCTAGCTCCTCGTCGAGCGACCGGAGCCTCACCTTCGGCGGCTTGACGCTAGAGATTCCGTCATCGAACTACAACTACAACAGGCCTTTCGTCGCCCGAATCAACTCAACCGGTGATTTCACGTGGGTCACGACGCTGACTCCCGGGTCCACATACCACAGGACGCTCCAAGGGTTAGCAGTGCACGACGACGGTTCTGTAGACGTACTGATACGGACCTACGGGAGCACCACGCTGGGAAGCCATACCGTCTCCTCCGGCACCTACCACTACGTGCTGGGATCGCTCAACGCCTCGGGCGAATGGACGGCCGCCTCGACGATTGTGGCAGAGGACCCAGCTGGATTCGATGCCAACTACGACTCAGCGATGATGGGGGGGACGTCGGAAGGCGGCCTTTTGGTGGCGATGTGGATGGCCAACGACGCGAGTAGCCTGAACGTCACCGGAACCGTGCACTGGTTCAACACGACGTGCTCGGACAGCCTCGTGGTGCTCCGCCTCGATGGCGGGGACTGGGTCGTGGAGGCCTCGAACGAGTACTGCCTGACCAATTACGGGGGGTGGTACGCAGAGTACTACAGCCAATTCCTGGTGGACTCGCAGGACAGGGTCTGGCTATTCCTGGGGGGCGGCTATACGAGCATCGGAAACCACCACCGCATGATGCGTCTCGACTCGAACCTGAACACGGACTTCGAGCAGTACCTAGAGTACTACAACAACGCTGCCAACGCCTACACAATGCATTGGGAGGACATCGCCTTCGACCCGCTTGGGAATGTGCTCGCGAGCATCTACACTAGCACGTCCAGCCTGTACTGGGACGACACATACCTCGGCAGGACGAGTAGCAACTGGAACTACCAGAACCAGTTCTTCATGGAGACGGCTGGGCACGCCATAGACGGGGCGAGCTTCATCGCCGAGGAGGCGGTTGCTCATGGGGTCTCAGGTCTGAGTGCCATGGGCGCGATGTGCGGACTCAGCTCTTCGTACTGCCTCGAGTACCTAGACAACTGGGCTATCTCACCCGACCTGCCCGACGGGCTGACTCTCGACGCGTCCACCGGAGTGATCTCGGGAACGGCGACGGGAAACATGACGCTGACGAGCTTCACGATGTGGATGAATGACACCACTCTCGGGAACCAGCAGTTCAATGTCTCTTTCACGATCCTCGACGGTAGGCCCACCGTGAGCTACGCCCAAACCGCCTTCGTGCTCGAGCGTGGCACCCAGATTTCCCCAATCGTGCCCACAGGGATCGATGGCGTCATCATCAACTGGACCTTCGTTCCCGAACTGCCCTCCGGACTGAGCCTCGGTGCTAACAACGGAACGATATACGGCACCCCTAGCGCCAACCTGACCGGATCTGACTTCCAGTTGCGAGTCAGCAGCAACGGGGCCACTAGGGAGATCGACTTCAACTTCTCAATCAACGAGCCACTGGCCACTATCGCATACGGCAACGGCTCCTACATCCTACCTAGGGACGGGGTGACGGACATCAGACCCGCCTTGGGAGGCGGGGTTGTGGCATCGTTCGCGATCAATTCTACCGACCTGCCCATGGGACTGAGCTTCAACACCAGCACCGGGAGGATCCATGGAACCCCACTGCTAATCACTGCTAACACGACATACACGGTTTGGGCCAATAATACCGGAGGGTCGGCGAGCACCACCGTCTCGATATGGGTGGTCGGCACCGGACTCACACTGAGCTTCCCCACAAGCGATCTCACCCTGGTTAATGGGACGGGGATGCAGGCATTCGCTGGCCAGACATCGGGCTCCACCCCCAATTCGTGGGAAATCTCCCCCTCGCTCCCAGGGGGCCTATCGTTCGGAAGCTCCAACGGGACTATCTGGGGCACCCCCACAGAGGTGGTTGCCGCTATCGACTACACCGTTTGGGCCAATGCCAGCGGAGGGCAGACCAGTTTTGCCACCGTGAGCATCACCGTGCTCGAGGACACTGATGGGGACGGGGTTCCTGACACAACGGACCCAGACGATGACGACGACGGTTGGTCCGATGCGGATGAGTCCGCGTGCGGCACCGATTCGCTCGATGACTCCAGCACCCCGGCCGACAGCGACAACGATGGGATTTGCGATGCGCTGGACGACTTCGACGACCTAGCGATAGCCCTGGCATACGATGTATCTACACTGAACTTGACAGTCAACCTGAGCGTGGTATCCCTGACCCCCATAACCTCTGGAGGGGACATCACCAGCTGGGAGGTCACTCCGAGCATGCCCGCCGGGCTCTCCCTGAACAACACAACCGGGGTGATCTCGGGAACCCCGACGACCACATTCGCCACCACTGCCTTCACCGTCTGGGCCAATAACACCGGTTACACCTCCTCGTTCTGGCTGAACATCTCCTCGTCCCTGCTCGACACCGACGGCGACGGGACCCCCGACGAGACCGACGAGGACGATGACGGGGACGGGTGGACCGACGCCGACGAGGCCTCCTGCTCCACCGACCCACTCAACGACTCCAGCACC
>Ga0066849_10000074_pt1 | contig 32650 bp, 20 predicted proteins | sample ETNtaG_9_FD_65492 | JGI IMG/M metagenome (GOLD analysis project Ga0066849, IMG submission 65492) | Marine microbial and viral communities from oxygen minimum zone, Eastern Pacific Ocean - ETNP201406SV69 | ecosystem: Environmental > Aquatic > Marine > Oceanic | place: Pacific Ocean: Eastern... | reverse complement strand
TGGGTTTGGATGCAAATATGTACAGGGTGTGGAAAAAGTAAAATTTCTAAAGCAGACAGCAAAGAATCAAATTGTAATCATTGTGGTTCTCCATTAAAATTAAAAAAGAAAAAGAGATAATGATTAATCTTCTTTTTCATCTAATTCATCTTTAATTGAATCTGTATCCATTCCAGTAGGATCGATTCCTGCATTTTTAGCATCATCAGCTAATTTTTGTTCTGGAGTCATCCCTCCAGCATCTAAATCCGTGAATGTTTTCTTTTTCTCAGGAATATTAACAACTTCATTCAATCCTTCTTGAAATTCACCTTTTGCTTGACCCATTGAACGTGCTAGTTTAGGTAATCTTTCAGCACCAAATAATAAGAAAAAGATAATTAAAATTACTGCAATCTCCGGAGGACCTATCGCCATATGACTATTGCGTAACCGTTCAAGTTCAAATGTATGCCTCTCAAAAATCTAATTATTTGCTATTTTTTAATTATCCGCCAGAAACGGGAGTTAGAAATACAAGTTCATCCCCCTCCCTAATAACTTTATTTAAATCGCAAATTTTTTGATTAATTGCACATCTCAATCCTTTTTTTATCCATTCAGAAAGTCCCATTTGTGTAAGTAATATTTCAGGTGTACAAGATTCATCAATTTCATGTATTGATTCAGAAGTTCCAAATGCTTCGGCAAGTGGGCCAAATAATAAAACTTTGACTTCTGCCATGAGGTGGCTAAAGAGTTAGATTATATTTGCGTACTCTTGTATCTACAATGCTTTGAATGCATCCCAAATACACATTGATAAGGTATTAAGTGAGAAAGTTTGACACTTATTGAGAAAAAAATTATGATATGTGAAGCCCAAGCAATTAAAATCTTTAAACGACTCGACTATGTCTACAGAGGTAGTATAAGTGAGAATATTTCCCCCATTGATGATATTGCTAATGCTGTTGATGACTCCGCTTCTTGCGACGATTCCAACACCTGAATTAAATGAAAAAACAGAACCAATGATGGTCGAAACAACAGAATATGAAGTTGCTTTCCTTTCGATTCTAGAGCCCTCAGCTAACTATACATATAGAGCTGGGGAACCCGTTGGGATGAAAATATTAGTAGCGAATTTAGGAACTGAGCTAGTTACTGATTTACAGCTAGAAATAGGTTTATGGAAATCTGAAGTTACAGAAGGACAAAGCCTTGAAGATTCATGGCAATTAGAAAAAACATGGACTGAAATTGCAGTATGTGAAGATTGTTTTGAAACAGAAATAGCATCTGCATCATTACTTGGAGGATCCGGTTATGATGTATTCAATGTTCAATGGTTTGCAGAATCAGGACATTATCGTTTTATTGTTGACGTAGTTAGTTCACAAGACACAGATCCAACCAATAATCAATATTCAGTTGACTTTGGAGTTTACCAAGCATTTGACATTGCAACAAGAGCATATTGGGATGCAACGGGTGGAGATATTATGGATTTGGACGATAACACCATTTCTACAACATGCCCAATGGATGGAATGTGTTATGATTTCAATCTTAATATATCATATGGTATGTTAAATCAGTTTGAATTACCTGAATTTGAAATTAGAGATATTGAGGTAGAAATTTCAATTACTAATGCAGGATTAACAGACGCTTTCCTTATTGACCGAGATGGAACAGAACAACACTTCTATGATGGAAGTAATGGTGAAGAAATGTCTAATTATACAATTCCGAATATTGGAAAAGGACTCAAAGTAACAGTAGGCTATATTCCTGATCCCACAACGGATGGTGCGTATTTTGAACAATCAGAATCAAGATACATTGCTGAAATGGGTACTTCAACGGACTATACAGGTAGAATTCAAATTGATGGGACTAGTGATGCATTTCAAATTAAAGCAGAAATAGTAAGTTTCAAATTATGGCAAAACATAACAATTTCTTATGATTGTGTTTTGAATAATCAAGAAAGAGGGCTACCAGAGTGGTTGCCTTGTGAAGAAACAATGAGCCAAGATTCAGATGGCGCATCTGATGAAGATATTATTAAAGCATACGATAGTACATTTGAAGATTTAAATTTTGAATCATTGACATTTGAAAGTAGACTTTCTGCTTCACCAACACCTGAATTTTTATCACAAGGTGCTAATGATATGTATTTTGAAATACATAACATTGGATTAGATCCTGTAAATAGTTCATATGAGTATGCAGTTGATGTTCTCATAGATACTCCAACAGATAGGGTAGACTACTACACTGATGTTAATGCATTAGATCCTGAAGCAAGCCCTATTGCTTATCGATGTAGTGTACAACGTGAAAACCATTCATATGTAGGGGGAGCTGCTCCAATTGAGGACACTCTTTGTTTTACTTATCATTTCATGGCAGAAGGAGTTTACAATATTACAGCTAATGCTAGAATTGTAAATACTGGTGACTTTGTAGATGAAATTGTAATGAATAATATGCAAACTTATACTGTTGAAGTAATTAATAATCCACCATTTGTAGTTTTAGATATGGAAGCAGTAGAGCCACTAACTCTTGAGGATGAGTTTTTATTAAAATTATCTGGATTAGATTATGATGCGGCCCCAGGAGATGACAGGAATTTCCGTTATGATTTACAGTTAGTAGCGGAAGATGGCACGATAGAATCATTAGGATGTATTAGTGAATTGCAAGTTGGTACTACAAAATATTGTGAAGGAAGAATTACAACAAAGTGGTTACGTTCTTCATATGTTAGAGGTGCAGTTACTGATGTATATGGTGCAGCAGCACATGTAGACATCCCAATCACTGTTTGGGCGAAAGGATTGTTTGAAGATTCATCTGGAGATTTCTCTTATGAAGTATCTTACAGATCTGCAGACAGACTTGAGATGGAAGTTTCTAATGATGTAAATAATGATGGTTCAGTAAATTCAGCAGATAAACAAACTGATGTGACGCTTGGAAGTTTACCTGGTACATATGATTCAGTAGGAGTGTGGAAACTTACTCAAGATGCTACAACACCTGATTCATTAGGATCACAAAGTTTAGAACTTACATTTATGCTTTCAAATGAGGCAATTAATGATAATGCGAATGGAACTTTATGGTATTATAATGAGGAATTATCTACTTGGGTAAATTATGAAACAAGAGTTTTAGGTTTTGATGGTTTTACTAAAGAACAAACAATTGTTTGGGAGCAAGATGGAGGAGAATTATTGTCCTCTGGGCTTTATGCTGTGTTTATTGCAAAACAAGGCTCTCCCCCAGTAGTAGGATTATCTGATTTAAGTGCTGAAAATTTAGCAACGGGGTTAATTGAAGTAAATTGGGAACTTGATGGAACATTACAATCTGATGAATGGGTAGCAATTTACTATAGTTCTGGAACTACTGCTTTTGATGGAGATGATGCAGGTTCAAAGATTATTACAAATAGGTTTGTAGATACATGGCAATTTTTAGATGGAATTCATATGACTACATATCAATTTACAGTTCAAACGGAAAATGCATTTGGAGCAAATCTTGAAGGCTCTATGTCTAATTCAACTACGGTTGATAATTCTGTAGATCCTGAACCTATAATTTCTAATGTACTATTAACAGTTCAAGACACCAATGTATTGGTTACTTGGGAATCAAGTAATACTGTTGATGTACATCATTGGGAAATTTGTAGAGGTGTAGATCCTAACTCACTTAGTACTTGTTTTGATTCAACAGGTACTGCAGAACAAATGCTTACATTAAAACCAACAATTAAGGTAAAATGGTTTTATGCAGTTAGTGCTGTTGATAAGTATGGCAACTCAGTTCAATTAGGACAAGCAACTTTGGATTTAAGTTCAGGTGCAGTAATTAATAATGGAGATGGTGGGGACACAATAGGAACTCAGGTTGAGGGTGGTTTACCTTCTTGGACATATCCAGCTATTGGAGCAGTAGTCTTCCTTTCAGTGATTGCAGGAGTAATTCTAGTAGTACGTGGCGGTGGAGGAGACGACATCGATCAAGATTGGGATTATTGAGGGTAATTTGTATCCCCCAAAATGTTATTTTTCGGATACAAATTATTTAATTAATTTAGATAATAATCATGCAATTTAGTATCAAAACGTATATTTCCGTAATGCATCTATGAGGAAACCATTATATCAGTTAAGGTGTTAGACGCACCAGCGTAACCCGAGAGGTGACCATGTATGAACAAAAACAGATTAGGATTTGCATGGCTTCTGTTGACCGTAATTATGGTCGGCATGTCATTATCTCCGATGGTAGACAACAACGTCTTATCGGTGAGTGACAATGTTGACTCAACAGAAGTAGAGGTCCAAGAAGATGATTTTAAAGAAGAAAAATCAGCTGACTGGACTCAAGAAGAACAAACGAACAATAATGATGAAGGAGATGTAAGTCTTCCCGACAGCATAGTATCAGATGTAAGTATGAATAGTGCTTTATCAAGAGGAGATAGTACTGATCTAGTCGAGGAAGAAAATCTTTATGATTCCGAAGAGGACAATACAGAAGGTCGTGTTGATGCCGCTTGTACAGGTGATTTTAACCTGGACTTAGATGGCGATGCAGATCTGATTGACCGAGGTAACGGATATCCAGAAGAACTTGATGCAGCTCCTGAAGTGTTAGAGGATTTCCAATCAGATGATGATTTTACTCCTGAAGAGGGTATTTTCAATTATGCTGATTCCAATTGGGGAGTTAGATCCGATTCATGGACTAGCTATGGACCGGATACAGGCCAAGACCGTGAGGTTGTAATGTCTGGACAACGTCTTTACCAAGAATACCAAACTGCTTACTTAAGAGCTGGTACATACACTCTTGAGATGACAGATACGTATGGTGACGGTTGGAACGGAAACACAATTTATTTCATCAACACAGATGGTGTAACAGTTGATTCTGCAACATTATCTTGGGGAGGATATGGTGAGTCTGACATCGTAATTCCAGCAGATGGATTTTACGAAACAGATTGGTCTTCAGGTAGTTGGCAAGGTGAAGTATACTTTGTTCTAAAAGCACCTGATTATCCTAACCCTAACGGCGGTGGAGGATTTGTACCGGATGCATTACCATTTACTATTGGAGCAACACAAGGTATCACTAAAGCACTTGCTGCAGGTACTTACTTTGTTACAATGATGGACAGTTTTGGAGATGGATGGAATGGTAATACATTGACTATCTATGATTCAAGTGGCGCTGTAGTATTCCAAGACTATCTTGAAAACTATTGTACAGGTTCAACTTGGTGGGGCTCAACATCATACTCTAACTGTTACTCAGTAACAATTGGTATGACTATCCCTGCTGATGATGACTATACACTTAGATTATGGGGCGGTAGTTGGAGAAACGAAGTTTCAGCAACTATTGCAGCTGATCAAGTAAACACAGCAGCACCTGGTGAATATTACATGCAATCAAAACCAACAGGTGGAGATGGTGTAGTAATGACTACAACATGTATTAATGCAAATGATTACAACCAATTTTTCGTATCATTTGGATACCATATGTTTGGTACTTCTAGCGTAAACAGCGGATTAAGACTTGATGTAAGAGCAGCGGATGACCGTGATGGTTCCGCTGGTGCTGATTTCTTTAACGGACAATGGACTACTGTATGGGAACAATACGGTGCAGGATCTAACTATCCTAACCAAGTAGATCCATTTGGCGGATTAAATGGTGATTGGTGGTTTACAGAAAATCTAGAACTTAGCGGTGATTGGTGTAACGATGAAGGTTGTGCAGAACAATTAGCATTCCGTTTCTATTTCGACAATGGATATTCATCTCGTGATGATTATGCAGTTGATAATTTCCGTATTCAAGGATATGGACAATTCAATGATAGAGATAACGATGGAGTTGCTGATGGTTTGGATGATTGTGATGGATTCGATAACATTGCTGGTACAGCAAATGCAGAATTTGTACACTCAGCTTTCACAGATATTTCAATTGGTTCAACTGGATGTCCTCCAGATGCTGATGGAGATACAGTTTACGATATCGTAGATTGGTGTCCAAGCACACCTAGTGCATTTGCTGCAGTTGCAGATGCAAATGGTTGTGAACCAGGAGTTGCAATGACTTCAACATCAATACTTTACGATGGTGCATCTTTAGACACTCTCGCGTACGTAGAGAGTTTCAACAGTGATCAAGCTAATCCAATGGATGAGAATATCGATGGAAGAGATGGTTGGAATGCAATTCAAGATGATGGATTGTATGACTGGCAAATTTACTCATTGTATAATGCAGGTAAATTCGAAGGAGACAGATCAATAGTTCATGCTGAAATGAATACTGATTACACAGACTCTGCTTGGATGATTTCTCCAAGAGTACACATTCCAGCAGATTCAGAGTTTGGCAACAGAATGTCTTTTGCTATAATGATTGAATACTTTGCATGGATGGGTACATACGGTTACAACACAGGAGAATTTGCAATTTATGCATCAACTAAGAGTTGTCAACCAGGAGTTGGTGATCCAGGAACTGGAAACATGTTGAATCTAATGGAAGATCTTAACGGAGATGGAGCTGCGGATCCAATTTATACAGTACCTTATGGTCTTGGTATGCAAGCATGGGAAGAACAAATGTTCGTAATCCCTGACCGATTCTATGGACAAGATGTATGTTTTGCTTTCCATAATGGAGCACCTACAAGTGGTTCAATGTTCTTAGACTTGTTCCAATTTTATGTGCAACCAACACCACCTGACAGTGATAATGATGGTGTATGGGACGCTTTCCCAGAATCAAAGAATGCTGATGGAACTTTTGTATATGCTCCTAATGAAGGAGTAGCAATTGATATTTGCCCTAACACACCTAGAGGTCAAGCAGTAGTTGACATGAACTTAGGAGTTGTTAATGGAGTAGAAGGTAAACCATTAGGTACACAACCATGGGATGTAGGATGCAGTGCACCTATATCTTTACCATATTCGCAAGAATTTAGTGCATTAAATATGCCTATGGAATTACAATTTGGTTCTTCTGATGGTGATGGAATACAATCAGATGCAGAAGATGCAACTTGGAAGGCATTATGGAACTATTATGGACCATGTGGTTACGATTGCTTAGGTATTGTAATGGCTGATGACAGTCCTTACATTAGATACGAAACAAAATACATGGTTATGCCAATGATAGAAGTGGGTACACAATTTGATGGTGTATTCATGGATTGGTCTGAATATGTAGCACAATGGTATCAATGGTGGAATGCAGTATCTTATCACGGGATTCAAGTAGCAGTAGTTAACGAACAAAACGAAGAGAGATCTTGTGAAGTTGGTGCTGATACTGATGGCGATTTAATGGCTGATCAAGTATTAGATGCTAATGGAGATGTTATTAACTCAGGATATGAAGAAATTGCTAGCCTTGGAAACCCAGGTAACTATGCATGGAATGCTCAAGAAGTTGACTTATCCTCATACGTAGGTAAGTGGATTTGTGTAGCGTTTGCTTTCCGTAGTGATTTCGATCAAGAATGGTGGATTGATAATATCAATATGAAAGGAGTTATCTTACCTCCTGATTTACAAGAACCTACAGTAACTGCATTTAATCCTTATACAGGAGTAGATACATACCGTGCTGATGGACGTATTGTAGAAATATCTCTAGCAGATGGACAATCTGGTATTGATAATGGTCAAGCACCAACAACAACATCTACAGCGCCTACAATCGATTGGACAATGACTGATGGAACTTCTGGATCTGTTGTAATGACAGAAACAGAAGCTTGTGATATGACAATACTTCCTTACATGGACAGAGAATGTTCATTTGCAGGAACATTGCCAACAATCACAGCACCAGGAGTAACACTAGAATATACTGTAACATTCCAAGATGTTGGTTTCAAGACTGATAATGGTCTTGTACACCCAGTAACTGGACAAGATACAGGATGTATGACATTTGCTGAGTTCACAGCACTTCTTGATGCGTTTACTCCATCAGTACCAGCTGACGTAATGCCAGATGGTACAGATGCTAATGTTTGTGGTGGACCTAACCAAGTAACACTTGGACCTTATGATTACACATTATTAGATCCAATGACTGGCATGGGTGATGGTAGCCATCACCAAGCAAGTATGATGAATCTTGGAATGTCTGGTATAGAAAATGCTGACGGCGGAACATATGATGTTCACGTGACATATTTCTCAGATGTTAATGAGTATGTAGTTGAGTATGAAGGTACATGTTCTGGAGATGGAGCAATTAGAGCTAATAATTGGTTAGATGATGATGATTTAGTTGCACTTGGAGCTCAAGTTGACAACGTTGATTCTACATCACCTTGTGGTACAAATGTAGTATATCATTACAGTGATGCAACAAACGAGTGGATGGTTGCAACACTAGATAGTACTGGTATTGATTACAACCACAATGGATTAGAGGCTGCACAAAGAGATTGGGCTGATACAACACACTTCAACTCAGATGTGCCTCAATGGTCTAAAGTGTATGATCTACCAAGTGCATTAACTGATGTTAATGATATTACTAATGGTAAATTTGGTGCTCATACATTTGCAGAACCATCTGCTGATTATAATGTATTAAGTGCATCATCTGCAACTGGAGATTATATGACAACAGCTGATGGTATGACATTGTACATCTATTGGGGAGACGATGATGGAAGCAATCCAACACAAGCATGTGGTGCAGCATGTCAAGCAACATGGCCTGCATTCTTTGCAGGAGATAATCCAAACGTTGCTCCACCATTAGATGATGATGACTTCGGTAGCTTCACAAACAGTCTTGGAGAAGAGCAAACAACTTACCAGGGTTGGCCATTATACACATATGCTGGGGATTCATTCCCAACAGATACTAATGGTGATGGAATAACTGATGAATCTGGAACATGGTATGTTGCAGGAGCAGGATATGAAACAGGTCCATCAGATGATTGTGTTGGAGCATTATCTGGCGGAGCACCATATTCATGGTCTGGACAACTTTGTGCAGGAACATATACATTAGATATGGCAGATTCCTGGGGTGACGGATGGAATGGTAATAATTTCGTTATTACAGATTCATCTGGACAACAATTGTTCTCTGCTTCATGCTGTACAGTTAACGGCGGAGGCGGATGGGGTACATCTGGTACTACATCGTTTACTTTAGACAATGCTGCACAAGTATCTATCAGTGTAACTGGCGGATCATGGCAAAGTGAAGTATCTTGGGATTTCTTCACAGCAGGCAGTACTTTCTCCATTGAAGGTGAAGCTACAGAACCAGTTACTGCAGATGTTCCAGCAGGTTACTACCAATTATCCATGAGTGATTCTTGGGGAGACGGCTGGAATGGTAATGAATGGACTCTGAAAGACGGAACAACTGTCGTTGCAGGACCATTTACACTTTCATCTGGAACTAGTGGTTCAGAAGTATTCGGTCTAGATGATGATTGTAATGCATGTGTTGCACAAGTAGGTGGCGGTAGTTACAGTTGGGAAACATCTTGGGTATTAACAAGTACTGTTGCACCTGTAGATCTCTTTTCTGACGCTGTAAACTTCCCTGGTAGAATGGAAGCATCTTCTCCTTATGGAGTAGGTGACTTTGGTGTTTACAACTTTGATGCAGGTACATACACAGTAATCATGACAGATACTTTCGGTGATGGTTGGAACGGAAATCAATTAGCTCTAGTAGGTAGTGATGGATCCGTTGCAGCTAACGTAGGTTTGGCTTCTGGTTCATATGGTGTTGCAGAATTTACACTAGATGATGCAGGAACTTATGCTCTTGATGTTGGTATGACATATGCAGGATCATGGGACGGAGAAGTTGGTTGGTCATTATCCCAAAATGGATATGTACCACCAGGTCAACACTTCACACAACTTTGTGTTACATCTAATGGAGCTGTTGCTTTTACTGATGGTGACGATTGTAGTTCATCCTCACAAATAGCAGGTCTGTTTGGCTTCAATGGTATTATGTATCAAACTGAAGACACAGGATTTGCTGCTGGAGCATCAGTGTACCTACAAGTACAGAATATTCTACCTCAGAAAATTCTTGACTTCGGTCCTGATAACTACATCAGTACTGGTGACGGAACACAGTTGTCCTCATGGGCACATACAGTAATCGAAGATACAGCAGACAATGATGGTTCATTGACTCTAGGTCTAGAAAAAATGCATCCAACTAACCCTGGATTATACTATGAAGTAGTTAGTGCAGCTGAAGAAGCGGCTAACAGCGGTTGTGATTATTCACTATACTTTAACGGTGTAACTTCTGGTGATCAAGATGTATCTTTCTCATTGGTTCCAGATGCAACAACAAATGCACCTGATGACCAAGTAGACTACTTACAAGAGAATGGTATACATCAAGGAACTGAAGGATCTTGTGGATTAACAGTACAATTGAAAGAAGCAGGCTATGTTCATCATCAAACACCACTGTCTATGACAGTATCTAATCTTGATGAAGAACGTCCAGATTATGGTTTCACAGGTAGTTGGGACTATGAATTGGTAGATGCTGTACTTCCTGGTACACTTGTGCCAGTAACTGTACAAGTAACTAACAATGATGATGGAGTTGCATCACAAAACGGTGCAATGTATGATCATGGACACAGCATAGATGTTTGTTTCAGTACTAATGATTACGGAGACGATGAAGAAGAAGGTGACGGTTGTTACTACACTGCATGGATTGTAGATCCTCCTGCTCCTGGTGCATCAGTAGATGTACAAGGTCAGTTTGTTCTTGATTCAGGTACAGAATTGGTAACTACTTCACTAGATGTTCACACTTGTGATACACAAACACAACCAGGTGATATGGACAACCAAGGTACATGTACGTTAGATGCACAATCAGCAGCGTCATTGAATGGATTAACTCGTAAAGGTGTTAAAGTAACACCATACAACTACGATGAAACTCATTCAGAAACACTAGAGCAATCAGTGTCTGGAAATGATATGGCTGAAACTAATGACAGACCATTAAGAGTATCTTATGGAGTTGCAAGCAGCGTTCCATCATTTGCTCCAAGTTTAATGGCTATAGGATTAGTTGGACTGTTTGCAGCGGCACTTGTACAAGGTTCCCGTAGTGATGAAGAAGATGATGAAGAAGAATTAATCGACAATGATGCGGCGGTAAGCCCTGTAATTGCAACGATCTTGATGGTTGCTATTACAGTAGTACTTTCTGGTGTGATTTATGTTTGGGCTAGTCAATTAGCTACAACAAGTACCAAAGTAACTCCTTTGTTGACTTTTAAGACTGAAGCATCAGAAGATGGATTCTGGCAAATCACAGTAACAACTGCAGAAAACCCGCTTGCATTGCAAGCAGTATATGTGCAAGTTGAGTTCTTAAATGACAACTGTGAAGCAGGATATTGTATCATCACTCAAACTATTGCTGAACCACAAACATATGGATTCACACCACAAAACAGTGATTCATTTGTTACATATATGGATATGTATGATTGTTCAGCTGGTGAAGGAACAGATGGATGTACAGCAGAGTTTAGTGCAATGGACGTACTTCGAATAAACTACAATCACCCAGTATATGGTGTGATTGATGAAGGTATTGTTCAACTTGCTTACCAAGCTGGTGGAGACACTAATGTATTGGGCGAGTGGTCTGTTGACAGTAGTACACCATCCATCAAATGATGGATACTAGTGTTTGAGAAACAAACATGGGAAAATGGGATTTCCCGGAGGTATTCCTCCGGGGAATCCGCCCCCCCTTTTTTTTAAAATTGAATTCATAATGGTTGATTCTATGAGTGCTCAGATTAAGTGCGTAATATTTGATTGCGATGGTGTATTAGTAGATTCAGTATCCTCTTGGCGCACTCTTCATACTTTTTTTGGAACTGAAAATCATAATTTGCTTGAGAAATTTATTGCAGGAGAAATTACTGATCAAGAATTTATGATGTTAGATATTAAGATGTGGAAAGAAGTACAACCAAAAATACACCAAGATGATCTCTTTAGGGCTTATTCAGGAATTAAATTAATGCCTGGTGCAAGAGACGTAGTTTCTGAATTAATATCTAAAGGGATATTTGTAGCGATTGTATCCGCAGGTGTTGATATCTTTGTTTCTACAATTGCAAGTACATTAAAAGTAGATGATTGGATAGCTAATGGATTTAATTTTGATGATGAAGGGTATCTATTAGATGAAGGAATAGTTAGAGTTAGTGGACAAGGTAAAGGGTTGATTGTTAACAAATTAATTCAAATGAATAATTTCCAACCAAATGAAGTACTTTGCATTGGTGATAGTGACATTGATTTATCGATGCATATAGAGGGCACTTCTTTTATTGGCTTTAATCCAAGTAGGGATAATTCTAGGGAAGCTTTCACTAATGCGGGAGTTCCAATAATAGAAGAGAAAGATTTACGGCAAATTATTCCTTATGTGTTTAATTAAGCAAATGGAATACTTGCTGATGCATGTGTTTTTAGATTTACAACAGTCAATATGCATGGTTGAGGTTGAAAACCTAACATTCTTTGGTATGCAGTCTGATCTTGCCATGTACTTGAACAGACAAGAGTAGTCCCTTTAAAATCTGAACAATTATGCCCATGAACATGTCCTGTAACAAAAATGTCTGGAATTTTTCCAATTATTAAATTATCTTCAGGTTCTGGTGAAAGAGGGGTTTTTTTACCCCATGTAGGGGCTAAATGTCTTCTTCTAAGCATTTCTTTCATTGCTTCCACTGGGTGTTCATAACTAACTTCAGGCATTGAAACAAAATCATCAATACTTTTCCCATGGTAGGACAATAAATCAACACCATGTAATCTAAAACTACATGGGTTTCCAACAAATGTTGTAGAATTAAAGTCTGATTGAATTTCTTTTTCTAGAGCAGGTTGTGGTTCTGCAGGTCTAACAGCATCATGATTTCCAGGCAATAATACACACTCTACCCATTCAGGTAATAATTCAAGTAATTCTGCAAAGCGAGAGTATTGTTTGTATAAATCTTTAATTGCCAATTCTTTATCTTGATTAGGATAAATTCCTACTCCATCTACACAATCACCTGATAAAATAAGATATTTGATTGTTTTAGCCAATGGATCCTTATGGAACCACTCTACCATTTTCATCCATTGTGCTTCTAAGAATGTTTTTGATCCAACATGAATATCTGAGAGGAATGCAACACTAATGCCGTCTTCAGCACTCTTTTTTTGATGTCTTTTTAGTGGTGGTCTATGGAATTCATCAACTCGAAAAATATCATTGTCATCAACAAATGAACCAGTAATTGCAATTACATCATCTTGCATTAAACCGGTTTTAATTATTGGATTGGGGTTATCTTCTTCTTTGTAACAAATACAATCAGTTTCAGCCCCATCATCTTCAAGGACAAACATAAAATGTCCTCTTTTCGTAAATTTCGGTTCACTTACCATTCCAATAATTGTAGTGGATGTAGAATATCCAGATCTACTCCGTCTTTCTTGAATTAATTTAGAAATTGAAATTGGACGATTTGGTAAACCTTGTTGACGAATCATAGCACTAATTCTTTGAAATCTATTATTAAAAAATGAGTTTATGTCTTCTTTTCTACCTTCTGTAGTACTATTTCCCGTAATTTCAAAAAGTACATCTAAATCTGTATTTATTTCACTAGCATTTGTATCAAATAATGAAATGTCGTAATGTTCTAATCCCTGAGGTCTTGGTGCTTGAGAAATAGTTGGTGGATTAATAGGGGCTATAGTTCTTCCAATTTGATTATTTGAACTCTGTTTTTCATTATTTATTTCTTGAGTAATTTCTTCTAATAATTTGGGAGATAACATGCCTTTTATTTTTTTAGATTCCAATTTTGATAAAAGCAAATCAAGGTCTGGATGTTCAAGTAGTAGTTGTTTAACATCTCTTCCTGCTAATAATGAAGCTTTCATTAAACGAATGTAAATCTGCTCCCATTTCTGCTCCATATTGGGCGTTGGTGAGTGACCCTCAATAAGCAATGCTACAAAAAAGGAAATTTATTCCTGCTCTCCCCAGTTTATATCTTCAATTCCTGCATTTTCATCAAGTTCTTCATCTTCAATAAATTCTTCAACAGTATCTGATTGACCCTCTTCATCCCATTTATCTACTATATCGTCTTCCCAACTTTCATCCATTGGTGTTTCAATGCCTTCATCAAGATTTTTAGTTTGGGTCTTCTCCTCATTAGAATCTTCTATTAGTTCTTCTTTAGGTTCGGCATCTTCCTCAATAATCTCTTCTTTTTTAGTTACGTGGTATTCGTCCCAAATTTTTATTGCAGTTCTTAATGCAAACCCAACAAAATTCAATTTGTTTTGTTTTCTATCACCTGAAAAAAGTTTTGAATCTCCTCCTTCATACATTGTTGAAGAAATACCAATAAAGACTTGACCTACTTTTTTTCTTGAATCATCAGATTTAGGTCCGGCGATACCAGTGATAGATATTGCAATTTCTGCATTTGATTTTTCTCTTGCGCCTTTTGCCATTTGCACCGCAACTTCAGTACTTACTGCCCCATGTTCCTCTAAGGTTTTAGGATCAACATTTAACTCGATTATCTTAGCTTCATTAGAATATGTAATCCATGATTGATTAAAACAAGCACTAGAGCCACTAATGTCTGTGAGGGTAGATGTGAGCAATCCTCCAGTACATGATTCCGCAGCACTGATTGTTACTTTTGCTTTCAACAACCTTCTTTCTAGCCTAGATGCGAGGGTGACTAAGTCATCTCCCATAATTATCACCCAATATTCATCACTTATGATGCTTTTTAGAGAAATAATGGGTGTAAAATTTATAAAACTTCCATTATATTTAACCGACTTCTATTTGAATGAATGCATGGTGGCAAGTGCATCAAGGGCCTGTGGTCTAGGGGTTTATGACGTCGCCCTTACAAGGCGAAGATCGCCAGTTCGATTCTGGCCAGGCCCACTTGATAATACATGAGTTCATAACTGACGTGAAGAATGGCAGTACTATGGAGGAGATGGATTCATTACTCACCCGTCTTTCATTGGCAGGAGTAGAATTTAGTTTACTGATTCGTGAAGCCATGATGAATGTAGATGTACGTTGTTTTTCAAGTAATAGTCCAGATTCATTTTTTCAAGATAGGCCGTTGGTATTTTTAGAAAATGATCAAGGGGGTGTGAAAACAATTTCAGCACCTCACATGATTGTAACAATGCTACACCATCTCGAATTAAACCAAGGAATGGAGATAATGGTAGTTGGAGCTAAAGGTGGTTATATTTCTGCTCTTATTCATGAAATTGTAGGGGATAAAGGTGGAGTAACTTTACTTGATTATGATTTAGATGTTCTTAATCATGCAAGTAAAAGCCATAAAATGAGTGGCTATGGTGATATTCACAGAAGAAAATTACGTAGAGATGGAAGAAGTCCAGCAAATTTACCTTCTAAAATTAGTAGAGTATTAATTACAGGTTCAATTGAAAAAATACCTCACTGGATAGAGTCTAGAATAGATGAAGGTGGATTTGCAATATTCCCTAGAGGTGGACGGATTAATCAAAAGTTGATTAAAAGAGAAAAACAAGATGGACATTTTTTTGATACAGATTTAGGTAATGTGGTATTTGGTCCATTGGATATTAAAGATAGTGAACCAATGTCCCCTAGTCCTTTTGAATTAGCTGATGTTTTAGAAGAGGTTTCCTTTATTGCTAAAGATTTAGACATGATATCTTTGGAAGATACCCTAAAATTAGATGATTTAATTACTGAATTAAGATCTTTACCAGATGATCTTATGCCTAGTGGAATAGATGAAAATTATGAAATGCCAATTGAAATGGTAGAGTTATTAGAAAATTCTGGTAGTTGGATGAATCGATTATGGCCCTTGTTTTTGATGCTTAGTGAAGTAACAATTCAGCAACCAGGAGCTTTTCTTGATGATGATGAGGATGAAGGTTTTGGAACACATGAAGACATGATTCCTTGAATGGAATTATACCCCTTCGCTATTTGGAAGTAATGAGCAGATGGCATCCAAATCAACCGAATTAAAGAATTTAGGTTCAAGTGGAATAACCTACATGGCTTCATGCAAAGAATCTAGTAACCAATTACTTGGTGTACAAATTCATATAGAGGGTCCATTTCTTGGAGAGGTGTTAGAATTAGCATTCCCTAGATGGGTCCCAGGGTCATATTTTATTCGCGAACCAATTAGATTTATGCAAGATGTCTGTGCAATAGATTCGAATGGAAATAATATTGATGTTGAAAGGTTTTCCCATAATCGCATTAGAATTAAACTTCCAAAAGAATCTAAAAATAACGACTCCATTAGGATTCAATATAAATTGCTTTCAACAATATTATCAGTAAGAAGTAATCATTTAGATGATACACATTTGCATTTAATGCCTCCTTTTACTTGGATGGAAGTAACAAATGGAATCTCCGAAGAGAGATTTAATGGAAATCACCATGTTCTACTCGCTCACCCACCCTCTTGGAAATCAGAATCTCAAATGTTGTCAAGTAATCTAGACGTTTCACCTTTAACTTTAGATTTTATAGATAAGAGTTTGAAAATTTCAAAATGGGCCCCTACAAATAGGGATGAATTTATGGATGGAATTATAGAATCTAATCAAAATGAGGTAATTTCTTTTGAAGTAAATGGATGTAAACATAAGTTGAAACTATGGGATGCAGGTAATCACGAAATCCCTCAAAAAGGAATTAATACTTTTGTTGAAAAAATGAAATTAATCATTTCTGAACATTATGCACTATTTGGAACACCAGAATGGAAAGATTATCTAACAATTTTACATTTAACAGATGGCCCAAGAGGTGGGTTGGAGCACCTTAGGTCTCAAACTAGTATGGTGCCAAGACTTTCATTAATCAAAGATAATGTAGAAGAATGGAGAGATCTATTGTCGTTATTTTCTCATGAATTTTTACATCAATGGAATGTTAAGAGATTAAGACCAATACAGTTTTTAGATTATGATTTAAATGAGGAAATACATACAGATTTACTTTGGTGGTTTGAAGGTTTAACTAGTTGGTTAGGTGATGTTCTATGTTGGCGTTCAGGAGCATGGAATGATAAAGATTGGATTGCAGACATGGAAAGAAAGTTAGAACGGCATTTCACTGGAAATGGAAATCAACATCAATGTCTTTCAATGGCTAGTTATGAAGCATGGATACATCTTTATCGTCCTCATTCTCATTCAAGAGAATCTCAAATTTCTTATTATCTTGAGGGAGAATTAGCTTTATTTTGTATAGATGCAGAGCTTAGGAAATTAACAGAAGGCAAATCTGGTTTAGATGATCTTATGGTGTTATTGTGGAAAAGACATGGAATAGATACTTCCGAAGGAGAGATTCAAGGATTAGATTGGACTAGATTATGTGCTGGTTTGAGTGAATTGGGTGGTGAAACAATGATACAATTTGTAGATAACCTCATTCATAATAATACAAGGCCACCATTAGAAGAATCTGCAAAAATATATGGCGTTGAGATAGTTCCAAATAATAAAGATAAAACAAAAAATTTAGGTTGGTTGGGAATTACATTTGGTGCTAAGAATTTAAAGATTAAATCTTTTCAAAATAATTCTCCTTGTAGAAGTTTAATGAAATCCGGAGATGAACTAATAGCAATAGATGGATTAAGGGTTTCAGATACAAGTTCATTAAAAAAGACATTAACCGGAAGAGCAAATACTTCTGCTGAATTAACAATCTCTTCTTTTGGAAAACTTTCTAAGGTTAGTATAGAGATTAAATCCAAACCTGAATTTCCGACATTATTCAAAGGGAAAGGAAATAATTATTGGGAAACTATGAAAAAATCAAGAGTATAGTTTATTTCAAATCTTCTAATTTAATCATAATTGGAGGTAAATATTCTGATAATGAGTGTTTACTAGTTTTTGGAGGATATAATTTTCCAGACAATGCCATTTCAATTACATCTTCCTTCCCAATCTTTTTTATTTCTGAATTAGGCCAAGTTGTCACTGTAATCCTTTCATCTTCAAAATAATCTGTAACTATAGCAGGAATTAATTTTAATTTTAATTTCTTCCCAACTTCAAATCTATGGTGTCCATCTAAGATTGTTCCAGTTTTACGATCAAGAAGTAGCGGCTTTGTATATCCGCCCCACCTCAAAGTCATTTCAAACAACTCAATTACTTTTTTTGGATGAACTTCCTCATGTGCTTTTAACCAATTAATATCCACTAATTCTACATCTTTAGTCTCATATTGCATGGTATCATTGGCTCCTATCAATTCCTCCCAATAACCCTTCGCAATTTATTTTTTAGTCAAAATCAAGATAACTCAGACCATTCCCCTTAGGTATGTGACCCAAGAGTGGCCAATACAAATTCCTCGTTTGCCATTATTGGCAGATATAGACGGGAAAGCTTTATCCGAAGAAAATTCAACATGGGTTTCAGAAATTCCTAAGGAATTAATAGATATAATCTCTGAAGTTGCAATACTTGATGGTGGTTGTTGGTTAGTTGGGGGTGCAGTAAGAGAATTATTATCTGGAAATCATGTAAAAGATTGGGATTTAACGACAACTATTCCCCCTTTGGAATTAAGTTCACATTTAGATTCACTAGGTCAAAATTTCAAAATAGTCCTTACTGGAATAAAATATGGTACATTTACAATTATTTCATCTAGTGCTGTTTTTGAAATCACGACTCTTAGAACCGAAATAGGTTATTCTGATGGGCGTAGACCAGAAGAGGTATTTTTTGGGACTTCGTTAAAAGAAGATCTTGAGCGTAGAGATTTCACAATAAATTCTATGGCTATTGATCTTTCAAGAGGGATTTTATATGATCCACATAATGGGTTATCAGATCTTAATAAGATGATTTTAAGGGCAGTAGGGAACCCTAGGAGAAGATTTGCAGAAGACGGATTAAGATTACTAAGGGCATATCGCTTTATTGAAAGAGGAGAAACAGGTTTGTTGACTTTAGATAGAGATTTGCATGACGCTTTACTTAAGGAGCAATGGATGATTGACAAAATTTCCAAAGAAAGAATTTGGTCTGAGTTACAAAAAATTTTCCGAGGTAAACACGCTGGAGAAATAATGTGGTTAATGACAAAACATCAAATGCTTGATCAGTTGTTTAATGAAAAGTTTAGCGTTGATGAAATTGGAGTCAAAGCACAATCAGAAGCGTGCCTTTTTGATGAATTAGTAGGGCCTGAATTTAGATTGGCATTATTATATTCTAATAGGACATTAGAATCATTAGATGATGCATGTAATCGATTATTATTGTCCAAAAAACAAAGGAAAAATGCACATTTCTGTCATAGTATCCTGGGGAAAACACCCCCTTATCAAGATAGAGGTTTGTTAAGAATATGGCGTCATGTGTTAGGTAATAATTTTGAGACGCAATTGTTAATGGAATACGCATTATCAAAATATGTTGGCACAGAATCTAAAATAATTCCTTTAATTTCCGAATTAACAGAATTGCCTCCATTGAGGGCTGGAAGATTACCCTTAGTAAATGGAATCTGGTTAATGGAGAAAACGGGTTTACCTAAGGGAGAAAAATTAGGAAGATTGAAAGAATGGCTACATAAGTTACAAATTGAAAGGGATCTTATTGATTTAGAACAAATTTCAGATATATTAGTAACGATGAATTGGGATCATGGAGATTATAATCAATGGCCTAGATTAGAATGGGTATGATTCATATTATCCTAATAATATTGTTGCACCTATTCCAAACATCATAATATCAACTATTGCATGTGATAAAAACACAACCCAAATACTACGATATCTAAGATATAACCAAGACCACAATAATCCACCAATAAAGATGCCAAAGGAAGCAAGAATTGTTAACGAGATTGGGAACATGTAAAGCATTGCAATTGTATGGTGTAATGTGAAAGCAGTAGCTGACAGATATAATGCATAATTGCTTCCTACTTTCGCCTCAAATTTTTCAAAAATAAACCATCTAAATACAAATTCTTCCAAAAGAGAATTTCCACAAATCCAATATATTGTAACTCCCAAATAGATTATTGGATTTGTCAACCCATTTCCTTCTAATAATTCTTTCAAAGCACCTTGATCAATTTGAGAACCAAATAATAACCATGCAATACCCATTACTGCGCTCATGCCAATTCCAAATCCAAAACCAACAAAAAGGTCCTTTTTGTTTTTTATTGGAGACCAACTAAAACTTCTTTCTTCCAATTTAAAATACCAATATAGTGGTATGCTAATCATCAAAATCTTTGTTAAAATAAATACTAAATTTCCAGACCATCCTTGGCTTATTTCTAAAGAGTATAATATTGATAATGTTGGTAATGGAATTATTAATAATAATGCTAACCAGGATTTTTTATGGATCCCTTCAAGAGTACTCATTATACTAATCTGATAATTGACTACTAAATAGATTATTTTGTACTTTAAATAAAATACCTAGACACTTTGGGAGTAATATGCAGGATACCGAACGTTTGAATGGTTTAAAGAGCGCAGGTAGCATAATGATTTTCGGGTCAATCGTATCTTTTTTCATATTACCAACTTATTTGATTGGAATTACAATAACGTTCTTAATTATTGGAATTATAATGACTACTATTGCAAGTAAGGGATTAGAAAGTCCAGACTCTTTTCCTTTCTCCATGGAACAACATGTTCCTTCCTCGCCCCAGATTTACGCCAATTTAGCGAATAAGGTTAATACCAATTTTAATGGTGTTTGGGATACAGAATGGGGTGAAATAATGTTAGTACAACAGGGAATAGATGTTTCAGGCACTTTCATAGGAGCTAATTTAAGTGGTCAAGTATCTGGAAGAAAATTCTTTTTCGAATGGGAAAAAGCAGATGATAATTTGAATGGCAGAGGAGTTTTAGCAATTGAAAATGGTCAGTTGGTAGGTTCTTGGGGGCATGATCGTTCCAAGGACAATGGAGGGCCAATAAAAGGAATCCCTGTAAAGGAGGATTTAGATCTGATAGTAAATAATCCAGATATAGCAATGGTGGAACCCGAAAAACTTTCAGAACCAGAACCAGAACCTGAACCAGAACCAGAACCAGAACCTGAACCTGAACCTGAACCTGAACCTGAACCTGAACCTGAACCTGAACCTGATAAGATAGAGCAAATTAAGCAGGCAGCACAAGAAAAGAAAGAAGAATTATCTGAGCAAATTAGAGATAAAGTCGAAGAATTAGAAGAAAGAGTACCTGAAGAAATTAAAGTAACAGATTCATTCCAAGAAATGAAAAGTTCGGTAGAAGAAACAATTGAAACTTTAGACGAAAAAGCAGACGAAGCAATTGAAGAGGCTGCAGTTGAATCAACAGAACAAATGGAAGAAATTCAAGAAAAAGTAATGATGTCTTTAGAAGATAGTTTATCTAAATTAAATGAGACTTTAGAACGTTTAGATAAAGCAGTAATGAGTAAAGATCGGGAAAATATAATTTCAGAATTAGCAGGTTCACAAATGGATCTTAATTTGAAAATAGATAGAATCGATAATACGATTGGATATGGAATTGATGAAGCACTAAGAGGCGGAAAAACGATTGTAGGTAATATTGAAGGAATTCCACATCCTATTTCAATTAAGGTTCCAAAATCAATGAACGACTTTGCTTCTGGATTAAAAAAGGGCCAAACAATAGAGCAAAAGGTAACATTATCTAGTTTCAACTCAATTAGAAAGATGCTTGAATTTGTATTGAATTAGAATTTATTTATTAATTTCTCTTGCAATTACAATTCTTTGAACTTCTTGAGTTCCTTCATAAATTTGAGTGATTTTTGCATCTCTAAAGAATCTTTCAACAGGGAATTCTGTAACATATCCATAGCCTCCATGAATTTGAACAGCTTTTTCTGCCACCCACATTGCTGTATCTCCAGCATATAATTTAGCCATAGAAGCCTCTTTTGAATGTCTTTTTCCTCCAGCCTCGTAATGTTGCTCTTTAGCCCATGCGGCACGATAAACCATCATTCTAGCTGCATCAATTCTAGTTGCCATATCTGCTAAATAATTTCCAATTGTTTGATGATATAAGATTGGTTTACCAAATGTTTCACGCTCATTTGCAAATTTTAGGGCTGCCTCATATGCTCCTTGTGAGATTCCTAATGCTTGTGCTGCAATCCCGATTCTTGAATTATCTAAAGCATTCATGGCTATTGGAAAACCTTCACCACTATTTTTGATTACATTTTCTATTGGTATCTTACAATTATTTAATACAAGAGTTACTGTGTCTGAAGATCTAATTCCTAATTTATCTTCTTTTTTACCTACAGAAAAACCTTCAAATTCGTTTTCAACGATGAATGCAGTTGTTCCCCCATGTTTCTTTTTCCCAAAGTCTGGGTGGTCTACGTCTTTAGCAAAAAGAACAATAATATCTGCTTGTTCACCATTGGTAACCCACATTTTTTCACCATTTAAGATGTAGTGAGTACCTTCATCATTTAATTTTGCGCTACATGAAAGAGAAGCAGCATCAGTACCAGCACCAGCTTCTGAAAGAGAATATGCTCCAACCTTATTGGCAGCTAATTGGGGGAGATATTTTTCCTTTTGTTGTTGATTGCCATGTAATGAAATTGTCATACTACACAACCCTACGTGTACACAGAACATTACTGCAAAAGAGGGATCTACCCTTGCTAATTCTTCAATAATTATTGCTTCTGAAATATGATCTACTGGATTTCCTCCAAATTCTTCAGGAATTGTAATTGAATGTAATCCTGAATCAATGAACGCTTTCCACTCTTCTCTAGGCGGGGATTGCGCAGAATCTCTTGAATTAACAGTTGGTAATAGGACCTCTTCCGCAAAATCTCTAACCATCTCTCGAATCATTGATTGCTCTTCTGTTTCTTCAAAATTCATAATCCCACTATTTTATCCCAAACGGTTCATAGTATTATCAGTTACTTGAATTGAGTATTTATGTTTGTCCGCTTAATTGATATATTACCCATTATCACGCCGTTTTGAGTAGTATGGATAATGATGAAATTCAAGAATTCAGTGTTGCACATAAAAGACGGTATTCAAAGAACCATCTTTGGTATCAAGAAAAAGATGACAGAACTACAATTGGAGTAACAGATTTTATCTCTAAAGAAAAGGGAGAGGTACTTCGAGTTATACTCCCTCATGCAGGGGTAGAAGTTGATGTTGATGAAGAATTATTTTCGATAGACTTTGAATCAGGAACAGTAATTTTCCGTTCATTGTTTAGTGGGGAGATTATGGAAGTTAATGGAGAAGTAGAGATTAATCCTGAACTTGTAGATGATAGCCCATATGAACATGGATGGTGTATGATTTTCGAAGCTCATAACATGGTAATAGAAGATTTAATGGATCCTGATGAGTATATTGAATATCTTCAAGAAGTTCTAATTTGAGAAAGATTCAACTTTTTCTAGCAATTCCGGATTTTTGTTGAAATAGTAGTTTATTGGAATTAGTAGTTCAGAAATAGCGTCAGCAACACCATATTTAGCATCTATTGGATGTATAGTTCCATTAGAAACAGCATCTATTAAAGATTCAAGGTCAGAGTATGTGGAAGGTTCTCCGAATTCAGGTTTTGGAGTTACAGTAATTTTTCCAAATTCAGGTAAAATGATATGTTCTATTAATTCATAAATAGGAGAGTTTCGATCAGAGGGATCAAGGTAAGCCTTACGCATTTTCTTTCTTAATTTTTCAGGAGAATCATGTAAGAGTATGGCTCCATTAGGGTTTGATTTAGACATTTTATGATCAAATGATTCCATTCTTGCTCCCGATGCTTTAAGACTTGAGATTATTGGTGTATGGAAACAAGTTGCCTTTTTCCATTTGTATTTATCTCCGACCTTTCTCATATACATGTGGGCCTTTCTTTGATCCATTCCACCTAATGCAATGTCAATATGTAATTGAAAGATATCTGCTGCTTGCATAGCAGGATAAAAGAATTTAGAGAGGTCACCATCTGATGAGTCTTCATCTCTACCCATAATCGTGAATGTTTTTCGTACCTTTTTCAAACTCATATTTTTTGAGCATCTTAATACGCGTGCCCAATAATCACCTGAATCCATTAAATCACTAGCATATAAAAATCTTAATTCTCCAGGGCCTTCTCCTTCTGTTGGATTATTTAGGAGGATTTTGAATACTTTTTCCATATAAGCTCCAGTTGATTTGATTTTTTCCAAATCTCCATTAAATTTATCATTTACCCAAGCATGCCAATCAGCAAGATAAATTAGAACATTACCACCTGATTCTAAGATTCTTCTTAGACATAAGGCTTGAACCAACCAACCAACATGTGCCTTTCCAGAAGGTTCATATCCTACATAACAACGAATTACATTATCATCTAATGTACTTGGTTCTCCAATAATCCTGTCAATTAAGTGATTAATACCTACAACTTCTTCTGTAGAGTAAATCATATTTACTAAATTTCGTTTTTGTTCATCATTTAAAGAATTGATTTTAGGATTATTATCTTCATAAATAGAAATTACCCTAGAGATTTCATCGTCCTGCAAAATCTCTAGCCCCATTAGTATTCAACCCTCAAGCATTTTGTTAATTTTTGCGCTTAAACTTAGAGCTCTGGTTGCATTTCCTTCCTCAAGTTTTTGCTCCACTTCTGCAATCATTTCTTCAGCCTTAACTCTTTGTTCATCAGTAACTTTACTTGATAATGCCATAAGTTTTCTAGCCATATTGATCCCAGACTGTGCTTTTGCAACTTTCTTTCCATTTTCTTTAGCTTTATCTCCACGTTGTTTTGCATTATAACCAGTAGACTCATCTAAGAACGAAGACCATCTTTTCCTTGATTCCATGGCTTCTTCTCTTCCTCCATCTTTTTCAAGGAAATCTTGAAGATCTCCACCTTTTAATTGTTGAACCTCTACAGCTAATTTGCCATCTTCATCAAAATGTGCTTCAATGTCAGTCATTAATCCCCATGCTGCTGAAATCCTACCATTTTCAGTACTTTCAGCACCATCAAAATGTTTGTTAGCAATGGCTTTTAATCCACCTTCTGATTCTATTATTTTTACCAATCCGCGTTTAACTTCAAAGCGTTCCATGTACCCTCGAGTCGTAATGCCTCCATAAGCATCACGATTAGAAATGCCATTTTTTGAGCGGTGGCGATAAACATGTGAAACTTTTCGCAGAGTATAATGCGGACCAAGAATACTCGCTCCAATCTTGTGATAATCTTGTTAATATGTATGTTTTTATTGTCTTCAACACCTATTTCAGCAGAAGAATCTAATTTAGAAAGCCAAATTGAAATTTCAGCGAATGGAAGATTGTCAGATCAGGGATTATCATTAACAAATTGGGACGTTTCAAATTCTGGTGAAGAATTATTCATTGTTGGGGATTCTGGAGATATTTGGCAGATACCAACAAATAACCCGAAAGATTCTGTAAACCTTGTAAATCCATATGTTGAAGATTTGTATGATGTTTCTTGGCATCCAAGTGGTAATAGTGTACTAATGGTTGGAGATAATGGGACAATGTTGCGTTATTCAAATGGAGAATTAAAGAGGCCTTTGGAAACAGTTACTCTTTATGGTGAATCAATGAGGGCAATAGATTGGGTCCCTAGTGGTCAGGTTGCTTATCTTGGAGGAGAAAATGGAACCTTGTATAGTTATTCAAATAATACGTTTACAAATTTAGAAATTAGTTGGGATGATGAGATTTCAGGAATTGAATGTCATGTTGAAATAGATTTTTGTGTCGTTATTTCCCGTAGTGACGGAATTGGAGTAATAGATAGAGACGGAATTTTTCATGAAATAGGGTTAGTTGGAAGAGTCTGGATAGACGTCATTTGTCCTGAAGGAGTTTCAGATAGATGTGTGGTAATTGGAGCAGGAAGAGCAATTACTGTTTTCCAATACAATAGAGTCAGCCCAGAGAATTCTGAGATGTTAGAATATTCTAATGGCAATAGTATCTCTTACGTTTCAGATTTCAGTGGAGAATTCAGATCATTATCTACTGGAGTAAATAATCAAGTATATATCCAAGTAGTTCCATTTGGACTTGTAGAATTTTCTGTGGAAAATATGCAAAGTTATGCATGGTTGATTCCTGAAGATGTCAATACAGCATCTGTTGAATTATCAGCAACTACACCACTTGTAAGTTGGGAAGAAAGATTACGAGATGGTTGGGTGATTTCAACTGATGGGAGTATTTCAAAAATGTCTGGAAAACAATTGTCTGGAGATGTTATGGGTTATGCATTAGTTGCATTAGTGGCAGTAAGCGTACCAGGAGTAATATTGGGATTAATTTACATGTCAAGTGATACACTTCAAAATAAATATCTTGGTTGGAGAAAAAGAAGACGCCAAAAGAAAAACGAAAAACTTGGTAATAAATATAAAAAATAAAATTTACAATTAAACCCAAGCGTTATGAATCTGATGCTACCGCCACTTAATGAGGAATACACATGCCTTACGAAGCCCTCGATTTCTATGATATTGATTCATTACTAACTGAAGAGGAATTGATGATTAGAGATTTGGTAAGAGAATGGGTTGATGACAAGGTAATTCCAAACATTGAGCAAGCATGTAGGGAAGGCGTTTTTCCAGATGAATGGAGAAGAGATCTTGGAGAAATGGGAGTCTTGGGAGCACCTTTGAAAGGATATGGCTGCCCAGGACTATCTTATACAGCATATGGACTAATTTGTCAAGAATTGGAAAGAGGAGATTCAGGATTACGTTCATTTGCTAGTGTTCAAGGTTCTTTGGCAATGTATCCAATATGGGATTTTGGTAGTGAAGAACAAAAAGAAAAGTATCTGCCGAAAATGGCAACAGGAGAATATGTAGGTTGTTTCGGCCTTACTGAACCTGATTACGGTTCAAATCCTGGAGATATGATTACAAGAGCAGAAGAATTAGAAGATGGGTTTTTGCTTAATGGGGCAAAGATGTGGATTACAAATGGAACAATAGCAGATTTAGCAGTAGTTTGGGCAAAATTAGATGGAAAGATTAGAGGTTTTATTGTTGAGAAAGATGATGAAGGATTCAGTGCTCCAGAAATGAAAGGCAAGCATTCATTGAAAGCTAGTGTAACTAGTGAATTAGTTTTTCAAGATTGTAAAATTCCAAAAGATCGTATACTGCCAAACGTATCGGGATTAAGAGGGCCATTTTCGTGTTTAAATAATGCAAGATACGGAATCTCTTGGGGAGCGATTGGTGCGGCTCAGGCATGTTTTAGTTCAGCCAAAGAATATGCATTATCAAGAATACAATTTGACCATCCAATTGCTTCTTATCAATTAGTTCAAAACAAACTTTCTTGGATGTTAAGAGAAATTACAAAAGGACAATTATTAGCATACCATTTAGGTAAAAAGAAGGATGATGGAAATTGGTTCCCAGAACAAATTAGTTTAGCAAAAATGAATAATGTAGACATTGCTTTGGAGATTGCAAGAGTCGCTAGAGATATTCATGGTGCAAATGGAATTCTAGATGAGTATCCAATAATGAGACATATGGCCAATTTAGAATCAGTTAAAACATATGAAGGAACTCATGACATTCATAATTTAATACTTGGAAGATATATTACTGGAATCCAATCATTTACAAGAAAACTGTAATCTAATTTAGGTTTTTATTAACATTTTAGTGCCGCTTTAGTTTTTACACTAAAACGTATATTATTATTAGGGAGTATTTGTAGGGCCCCCCAGTGAATGCTATGAGTATTAACGATAAAAACAACGGCCGCGGTAAAATAGTAATGTTAGCATTAATGATGGTAACATCTACTTTTGCTGTGATAGGAACAACAGCTGCTGACCCTACTGGAATGGAAATAGTAATGTGGGATGCAGAGAATGGTGAAATGTATACACACGAAGATGGAGAACAGGTATACGAATATGAATATCCAGAGGATGCTTTATATGATTTCAAATTTACTTCCGATGGATTAGATATCGGTGATTCATATGGTATTCTGATGGTATTAGTGGATGTATCAGCTAATATGGATGTTTATGAAATTATGATGGAGTGGCAAGCCACTGATTATGATGGAGATGGAGTTGCAGATAATTCTTCAGAATTCTTAGTAGATGGATCAGTCGTTGATATGATTCACAACGATACATGTTATGCTGGAGAAGCAATGTTATTCTTTATGGATGGTCCTTCTGGACCTGAAGAGATTGCACATATATCCCAACTTATCGGATTTGGAGATTATGAGTGTAACTGGGGTGAAGGAGACTATGAGGAACATCTTACAATGGAATTTAGAGGTGCAAATTATGACGACCCTCAACCAAAATATGATGATCATTCAGAAACAAATATTATTCTAATTCCTAGTAACTTACATGAACCAATGAGCTGGTGTGAAAATACTACTACTGGTGAAGAAGTAGATGCTGACGAGGTTGATTGTGAAGCAGATCCTAATACTATGTGGATTGAAGAAGATTTGACTTACGACATCCATTATTGGTTAACTGAACATGAAACTGGCGAGATGGTTGAAGTTATTTTTGAGTTAGTAGTTGAATTAGATGAATATGACGTAGACGTTTCTGCAAATGGTTGTTATGATTTATATGCTGAATTATATCTTAATTTAACACAAACTGCTGATGGACAAACAGAAGATTATTATGAATCCGTATCTCATAGTATGGAAGGATTTTCAGTAGGCAAGGATTGTTTCACACCACCTGCAGACCCACCATTTGTGTGGTCTAAAGCTGACAGGGTATTTAATCCAGAAATGGAAATGTTTGATTATTATGGCGATGGCGATTCAATTGTAATTGAATACGGAGCATGGAACTTAGAACCAGAAACAACATACACATCTATGCTGTTGATTTTAGGACCTTTCAGTCCTGATGATGAACATCATGAAGGACCTTCATTTATTTGTGGAGATGGATCCGAAGTTCCTTTCGAATATGTAAATGATGGTGATCAAGATTGTCCAGATGGTGCAGACGAACAACAATACAATGATGATGGAACTAAATTAAACTGGTTCGATTGTCATGACGGAACTCAAATTTGGATTGACCAAGTAAATGATGGAGTTGAAGATTGTGCTCATGGAGAAGATGAAGCTGGAGATCATGATCATGATGATGGCCATGGTGAAGAACCACATACAGATGATGGTTCAGAAGATGGAAGTTTAGATGGTGATGATGGTACAGAACATGATGATGAAGAATCAGATGAGTACTGTTATGACATGGACAACAATGTAGTGACAGAGCACGAAAATCAAGAAGATTGTGAATATGAAGGCTATATGTGGGTAAAAGAAGACGGTGAAGAACCCGATGGCCCTGAAACTGCATTAGAAGTTATTATGGATCAAGAAACCTCTCTCGAAGGGGACTTTTTCACAGATTACATAATTGAGCCAGGAGTATTAGAATCTGGATTTTATGCATCTATGCACGTAGTAATTACAGCAGATGGTCTACACTTTCCACAAGAAGAAGAACCATCCTTACTCTGTGTTGGAGAATCAACATGTGAGTTTGGACCTGGAGAAATAAGTCCGTGGGAACATACAACTGGACATGGATATTATCAAATGCACTTTGATCAATTCGAAAACCACGAGAGTCCAGATGGAATGTCATTCAATGGAATTTTAGAATTAAGTTCGGTAGAAACTATTGATTCCTCATACAGAATGTTTGCTGATACAGATGGTGACGGAAATGTTGACCCAATAGAAGCAATGACGTTCTTATCTATTCTGGCTGAAGGTATGAATGATGAAGGACCTCATGAAGAATGTCAATTTGACAAAGATCATCCTGATTCACCATGTAATGTTGAAGCATGTAGTCCTGAAGGTTACACAGAAGAGGGTTGCCATACAGCAATTGAAGAGTATTGTGCACTTTATCCTGATCCAGCATGTGATGGTATGACAGACGAATGTCCATTTTGGAATGATGTAGATGATTCACCATGTAATGTTGAGGCATGTGGTCCTGATGGTGACGATGCAGCATGCTGGGATGCAGTAATGACTTATTGTGAAAACTACCCTGAAGATCCAGGCTGTGATGATTTGGATGATATGGAAGAATGCCCATTTGATATGGATAATCCAGACTCACCATGTAATTATGAACCATGCGATCCAATGAGTGAAGAGCATAATGAATCTGCTTGTCATTCTAAAGTAGAAGCTTATTGTGCAGATAATCCAGAGGATGAAGGATGTCACCATGATGAGCATGATGATGGAACTGAAGGAGATGATGATGGAACCGGAGCATCAAGCGCAGATGGAAGACATTGTGTTCCAGAAGGAGAAGTATGTCCTGAAGACGGTGGAGATCATGACCATGGAGTTGAAGGCGGAGACGATGATTATGAAGACGATGACATGTTAGTTACATTAGATGGAGTAGTTTTAGGAGAATCCACATTTGAATGGATTTGGATGGACGGTTTAGTTGGGCCAGTTGATGGTTCTGATGGAATGCCTGTTACTGTAATTTCTGGCCAAGTATGGGAATTAAATCTAGAGGATTGGAAAACAACTGATATGCATGTTGTTGAATTATCTTCTACTAATGCTGACAAACCTCTGGTTTCTCAATGTAATGAAGATGGTTTAAGAGGTCATGGAGAAGTAGGGCATGGAGTTTTCGCTGTTTATGATAGTTGGGCATGGAGTCCAGAAGAACCTGAATTAGAAGGTGATGGCTGGTTAGTTGAAGCTGATGGAGAGTATGGATGGAATGCCCCATTCAACTGTGCAGACCAAGGAGAACTACAAACTCTTACAGTTACATTCTCTAAGACATTAAAAGATTACAATGCAGGTAACTTAGAAGCAGAAGAAGCGGGTGTTGATGGGTATGATTGGGAACAAGATGTTGAAGATAATCAAGCACCTACATGTCATGTATTCGCATCAACAACAAATGATGGAACTAATTGGGAAGAAAGTGAAGATCACTTTGAAGCACCAGATGGAGATTATACAATTGAGTTAACTCCAGGTGTATGGTTCCTAAGCGTTTATTGTAAGGATCCCGATGGAGATATGGTCATGGGTCAGGTAACTGCTAATGGTGAAGTATTTGAGTTCTTAGAAGAAGAAGAGGGACATGCATTTGCTGAGTTCCCTGTTATGGCTGGTATGCCTAATCTAACTGTTGAATACAAATGGGATTCAACTGGTGGACATTCTGGCTCAGGTACGATTACATTAGTTGTAGAGATTATTGAAGATAGCACTGTAGATGAGATTGTAGAACCTATTACTAATGATGATGGAACATTAACTTGTCCAGATAATTTAGTATTGAGCGACGATCAAACACAATGTGTTGCACCTTCCGTAGATAATGTTGGAGATATTATCGAAGAAGTTGCAGCAGATGAGGGCGGTTCAATACCAGGATTTACGACTGCATTAAGTGTAATATCAATGCTTGGAGCAGTACTAGTAATGTCTAGACGTAAAGAAGATTGCTAAGTTAAATCGTTAGTGAATACGGCTATCTGCCTCAGTATATCTGGGGCAGATAGCGCTCTAATTTTTTTGAAGTATTTTTCGAGTATTGGTAAGTTTGAATAACGGCCATCTAGTGGACTGCTTGTTCGTGGTTTGAAATGGTGGAAATTGTAGTTTTAGTTAAGCAAGTACCAGATACTAATGCCAAGATTGAGATAAAGGATGGAAGGGCAGATCTATCAATGATTAAATGGATAACAAGTCCTTATGATGAATATGCATTGGAAGTTGCATTACAACATAAAGAAGCAATTGGTGGAACTGTAACAGCACTTACTTTAGGTTCTGCACGCTGTGATAAAACACTCAAAGATGCAAAAGCATTGGGTGTTGATAAGATTGCTAGAATAGATGTTAGTGAAGGATATCAAGATAGTTCTTCTGTACAATCAATGCTTGCAGAAGCCTGTAAAACATTAGGGGCAGAGGTTGTGTATTGCGGTAAAGCAGCTGCAGATACGAATGCAGGTTCAACAGGACCAGGTGTTGCTGAAAAATTAGGTTGGCCATCTATTGCAAATGTTACAAATGTATCTTTTGAAGAAAATTCCTTGGAATTAATGCAACCTTCTCCAGATGGACAAGCTAAAATTGGCGTAAATTTGCCTGTAGTAGTGACTTGTGATAAAGGGATGGGTGAACCAAGAAGAGCTAATGTAAAAGGAATTATGATGGCTAAGAGAGCAATGGTAGAGATGATTGACGTTGGTAATTTCGAAGGAAATACTTCTGTGATTGAACATTCATCACCCCCTCAGAAACCACCAGGTAAATCTTATGATGGATCTGAACATGTACCAGAAGTTGTGAAACTTTTAAG
>Ga0066849_10000073_pt1 | contig 32887 bp, 25 predicted proteins | sample ETNtaG_9_FD_65492 | JGI IMG/M metagenome (GOLD analysis project Ga0066849, IMG submission 65492) | Marine microbial and viral communities from oxygen minimum zone, Eastern Pacific Ocean - ETNP201406SV69 | ecosystem: Environmental > Aquatic > Marine > Oceanic | place: Pacific Ocean: Eastern... | reverse complement strand
GCTCAAATGCCGCCCAATCGTCCATGCTAACAGAGCGGTACCACCAAACTCCAGCCTCATCCTGCCACCATTCAGTACCATCTTCATCCACTGTGATTCCTGAATCATCAGATGCTGAATCAGCACTATTATCTGACACCTCACTAGTAGGTTCGTTCTGAGATTCAAAGGAAGTTTCAACCTCAACTTGTTCGTTCTCAAAAACTTCACCATCAGTTTCAGAACGATTGACAAGGAAAAATGCAGAACCACCACCCGCCACGATAATTACTACAAGGGCAATTAATCCCAAAACTAGCATATTAATACCGGATTTATCTTGGCCTGAAGAATAGGATAGTTGGGCCTCAGAACATCCTGATTCAACCATATTCGCGCCCTCTTTTGTTTCAGGACATTGGTCATCAGCATCGACTGTACCATCATTATCACTATCCCGTTCAGAAATGCCGCAACCAGAACTGTCGATATCACCAATCTCTTCAGAGGGCGTATCGGGACAAGCATCGTAGCCATTTAGTAAAGCATCATCATCATCATCAGATTCTTCCCATGCACAACCATAAGTGGAAATATTTGCAACCCATTGTGCGGGTGTATTGGGACAGGCATCAGGATTAGTGCCACCTAGATTATCCCCATAACCATCTCCATCACTATCATTAGTCTGTGAAGAGTCGTTTGGAAAAGCATCGACATCGTCCTTCACCCCATCTTGATCAAAATCATCTGTACAACCATTTTCATCACGGTCCATTCCAACGGGTGGAACTTCACTTGGGCATTCATCATACAGGTTTTGTATGCCATCACCGTCATCGTCTGCTTGAGCTGGACTGCAACCAAAATTGTCTATGAATTGAATCTGTGATAGGGGAGTACCAGGACATTGATCAATGACATTACCCTGTAAATCAAATTCCCAAAGACCATCTCCATCATCGTCCCAATCTTCATCTGCATCACGGCAACCATCACGATCAGCATCAACATCAGAAGTCGAGAGCCAGCCAGTTATTCCTTTGGAGCACCCATCTTCTAGGTCTGGAATTAAATCGCCATCATCATCTAAATCTTCGCCTGCATCTCGGCAACCATCTGCATCGTTATCTGTAATATTACCAGAGTTCCAACCAACTGTACCACGCGGGCACATGTCAACATCATCATTGATACCATCACCATCGTCATCATTGTCTTCATCGACATCACGGCAACCATCGTTGTCCAAATCTTGCTCGCCAGTAGAGTCCCAATTAGCAGCCATAGGAGTACAGCCGTCTAGGAAATCGATAATTCCATCACCATCATCATCTTGATCTTCATCAGCATCATAACAACCATCTCCATCATGGTCAGTTGTTACTCCGCTAGTCCAATTTAGTTGACCTACCGGACAAGAATCATCCAAGTCTAAGATTCCATCATTATCTCGATCTGTTTCTTCTTCGCCTTCATCTCTACAACCATCCCCATCATAATCAGTTGAAGGAGAAGACACCCAATACCTATCATGGGGAGCAAAGGCACAATCATCTACGGAATCATCCACTCCGTCTCCATCATCATCATCATCCTCGACAAGGTCATGACAGCCATCTCTATCGTAATCGTTAGCGTCATTAGCAGTCCAATTCTTATGAGTCAATAATGTAGAGCAGGAGTCGTTTGCATCAAGAACACCATCGTTATCATCATCGTCATCTTCATCTGAATCACGGCACCCATCGGCATCAGAATCAATTACCCAATCTAAGGAATCCCAATTAAATGCAGGACCATTTGTACAATCGTCCTGAGCATCATCTCGACCATCTCCATCCATATCTGAATCACATGAATTACCAAATGAGTCTTGATCAAAATCATCTTGATTCGGATTGTAATCTAAGGGGCAATTGTCATTAGCATCCAAGACTGAATCCATATCTGAATCTACTCTTAATGACCAGACAAAACCACTACCTGTATAGATAGAATAAGATGAGTAATTTGTAATACCTATATGTGCAGTACAGCCGCCAATATCAAGATTTACGCAGTAGTTCCCAACAGTAACAAGTTCCCCCACCCCTGTAAACAGTGCCCCATTTGCTGAATCAAATAAAATGCCACCTCCAGCCTCAGCCCACAACCATTGGCCGGTCGGAGATACTCCTGCAAAGAAAGTCGCAAAGGGTGGCTGAGTGACATTGAAATTTCCAAATGAAGCATTGGTAAAAGAAGGATTATCCATATCAAACCAACCAACTGCTGCAACCCCTCCCAAAGGATTGATTGATAGATCATTCAGATGTTGAGTATGTCCGCTGCTATTGGTTGCCCACATCCATGTTCCTGATAAGCTGAGTTTCGCAACAAAGACATTCTGTACAGTTGCGTTAGACCACCAAATTAATCCATCCAAATCAATCTTACCAACGACATCTCCGCCGATGTAAATTCCACTTGAATCAATTTCGATATCATAAGGGATTATTCCGCCAATTATTGCTTTTGCTTCATTCGCCCACTGCCAATCCCCTAGAGTATCTATTTCTGCAACAAAAGTACAATAATTACCACAATTAGCCAATGTAGTCGTCCCAAAATTAATGTTTCCAGAGTAATAACCCGTAACAAATAATTGATCATTTGAGTTAATGTTGATTGCAGTGATATTGTCATCTTGAGAACCACCTACAATCTTTACCCATTCAAATGACCCGTTGTTCTTATTGACTTTAGTAACAAAGCCATCTTGCCCATTTTGAACATTATAACTTGAGTTGTCAAAGTAAACGTGATCAGAGAAAGAGCCAGCGACATACGCATTGTCATTAGAATCTAGTATCACTCCATTTCCAGTATCATAATTTGATACTCCATGAATCGTATTGCCCCAATACCAAGTTCCTGAAGATGACATGGTAGCAACAAAGCCGTCGATACTACCTCCATCTGAGAAATCAAAATCAGTACCCCACTCAATCATATCCCAAAATACCCCAGTAACCCAAATGGTACCATTTGAGGCTACTGCAACAGAGCCGAACTGTGAACCCCCTGAATGGCCCTGAGGTAGGCCGGTCATGGTTACCCAATTCCATGTACCTGTCTTTGTCAATGAAGCAATGAATGCCCTTGGCCCTGATTGGTAGGCAGGATTTATTGTACCGAATGAAACTGAACCACGGAGAGTCCCACCAACAATTAAACTGGTATTTGTGTGATCCATAACCACGGATTCAATATTAACTCCGTTGATATTATTTACATCATTTGATGAACCCGAAGATGGAGTTGCAGTCATAACCCAATTTGTAGAACTACTGCGCCCTGATACTTGAAGTATGGCAGATTGTTGAGCAGAAGTCAAAATGACCTCTCCAGTTTCATTTTGCCCACCTTCTTCAACAGAGGAAGACAATGGTGATTCTGGCTGAAAAGAGATTGTAGATAGAAGTAGCAATGCTGACAAAAAAAGTACCAGTGTCAACCGCACCGTGCGTTCAGACATAGCCGCCCCTTGGGGCGGCCTTTCTTCAAGTTCGCGATATGCTGACTATCATACAAAGGGAGGACGCACGACTACTGCGGATACCTGTTTTCTTGGATTTGGAGCAATTAATACATCATCCCCCTCAGAAACATCAGCGATGTAACCTAATCCTATCCCCACTTTCCCTAGAGAAGGAGATGGGCCGCCAGAAGTAATTACACCAATCTGCTCTCCATCCATATTTAGAACAAGTGAACCAGTTCGAGGGAAGGGGCCTTTGCCAACGTACTTGATACCCCACCAACGCTCAACACCGTTCTGAGAACTATCTAAGACCCTTTGTTTGCCCATGAAATCATGATCCATATGCAAACCGAATGGGACGTTGGTTTCCCAAGAATCACGCGCTAGTTGGGTTGGTTCAACTGCTGAATCTTCAGAAGCAAGATTAGGCCAAAGGAAATCTTGACCAGACAAAAGAAAACCTTTCTCCATCCGAAGAGTGTCACGTGCACCTAGACCTACTGGGCAAATGCCATACTTTTCCCCACCTAAGAGTAGAGCCTCCCAGAGTGTTTCCACCTGGCTATTAGGGACAAATATTTCAACACCTCTCTCACCAGTATATCCAGTTCCCTGAATCCATCCTGATATGCCATGTTCGTTTCTTGTAATCGCTTGACCACGGAAATGCTTGACAACATTATCAGAACCAAGAACTTCCTCCAAAATCAAGGGAGACTTAGGCCCTTGGAGAGCTAATATGGAGGTGTCTTGAGATAGGTCTTCAAGGATTATTGAGCCATCATCTGGAAGGTGTGAATTGAACCAATCAGCCATCACCGGAACCATGCTAGCATTTGGCACACCTAGTATCGCTAATTCTGAGGGACTCTCCCAATTACCTAATTCTGTATCTATTACAGTTTGACTATCAGCCACAGCGAAAATCATATCGTCTATTATGAAGCCATTACTATCAAGAAAATGAGTATAGGCACAACGGCCCGCCTCAAGATGCTCTACGCGCTGAGTGGTAAGAGTCTGCAACCACTCTCTAACTCCGTTGCCGGAAAAGCGGAAGAAGCCCATGTGCGACACATCAAAGAGACCCGCATTCACTCTAGTATTCAGGTGTTCTTCCATCATTGAAGAATACCAAATTGGCAACTCAAAACCATGGAAATCAACGATATTCCCCCCCCATCTCTTGTGCGCTTCATACAGCACTGTCCGGACTAGAGGGGCCGTCATCAAGTGGGCGGAATCAATCTCGGCTTTCAATAATAGTGGCTAAGCATTAGGAAATTTTAACAGAGCAATCATCAAAGAGCGCCCCCAATGGGGGCGGTATATGTCGGAACAACCCGTCAACGAACCAATTTTGGGTTATGCACCAGGAAGTGAGGAGCGAAGTGCGCTCCAAATAGAATTAGATCGTCAGATGACGGAAGTTGTTGAAATACCCTGTATTATCAATGGGGAGAAGGTTTTCACAGGGAATACCGCTACCCAAGTAATCCCTCACAATCATGGGCATATATTGGCTAATGTCCACCTGGCCGGAAAAACCGAGATTGCGGCTGCCTGTGATGCGGCTGTCGCTGCACAACAAAACTGGATAGACATTGGATTAGAAGCACGTTGTGCTATTTTCGAGAAGTGCGCCGATTTATTGGCTGGTGAATGGAGAATGAAAGTAAACGCCGCTACAATGTTAAATCAAAGTAAAACATGTTTCCAAGCAGAAATTGATTCAGCTTGTGAATTGATTGACTTTTGGAACTTCAATTGCCACTATGCGAGAGGATTTCACGAACTATACCAACCACTAGTCTCTCCAAAAGGAGTTCAAAACAGTACTGAGATTCGCCCACTTGAAGGATTTATCTTAGCAATCACGCCGTTTAATTTCTCAAGTATCTCTGCCAATCTACCTAGTGCTCCCGCACTTGTAGGAAATACTGCAGTATGGAAGCCATCAAGAAATTCATATCTCTCAAACTATGTATTGATGGAATTAATGATGGAAGCCGGATTGCCTGCTGGAGTCATCAACTTCGTCCCATCAGCCGGGCCAGATATTTCAGAGGTCTGCCTATCACATTCCGACTTTGCAGGAGTTCACTTTACTGGCTCAACCGCAACTTTCCAAACACTTTGGCAGCGCATCGGAGAGAATTTACCCCACTTCAAATCATATCCTAGAATTGTAGGTGAAACTGGCGGTAAGGATTTCGTTGTAGCACATCCTGATTGTGATGAACAGGGACTCTTGGTCGCACTACTGCGTGGCTCTTTCGAGTATCAAGGACAAAAGTGTTCAGCCGCTAGCCGTGCTTATGTCCCTAAATCTGTATGGGGTAGAATGGGTCAGGGGCTAATTGACGAGGTAGCAAAAATTACCATGGGAGATGCCCGTGACTTTACTAATTTCATGACAGCAGTGATTGACCAGAGATCATTTGATAAAATCAGTGGATACATAGAGAGAGCCTCAACAAACCCTGCTTGCGACATAGTTGTCGGCGGTGGGTGTGATGGTAGCGTTGGATGGTTCATCGAACCAACAATCATTGTCACAAGTGACCCTAAATCTGAGACCATGGTTGAAGAAATCTTTGGACCTGTCCTAACTGTTTACCTATACGATGATGAAAACTTCGAGGAGGTTCTAACACTCTGTGATGAGTCTAGCCCATACGCACTCACCGGCTCAATCTTTGCTAGCAATGAAGAGGACGTTCAGACTGCATTCAATGCGCTAAGGTTCACCGCTGGTAATTTCTACATCAACGACAAACCTACTGGTGCGGTAGTTGCTCAGCAACCATTTGGAGGGGCTAGAGCAAGTGGAACTAATGACAAGGCTGGAGGCCCACTCAACCTACTCAGATGGATTAGCCCACGCTCGGTGAAACGAACATTAGAAACCCCGCATGAATGGACATACTCATTCATGCAACCTGAAGAGAATTGATTCAAGTAATGTTCATTAATTTAGTTCACCACCTACAAATTACTGGGGAGCAATATTGCTGAGAGGCCACTTCGAGTGGCGACCCACTGACCTGATCTGGGTAATGCCAGCGGAGGAAGAAACATGAACGCATATATCGCATATTTATTGTTAATCGGAACTTTGAGTTTTTTCGGATATGTCGGCTATACAGCCGCTAATAGAGAAATGGATTCAGATACCTATCTATCTGCACGTGGAACTCAAAATTGGGTGCGAATCGGACTTAGTCTATTCGCCTCCGGGATGGGCATTTGGATTCTTTTTGGACCTTCAGAAGTAGGTTACTACGGTGGCTTTTGGGATGTTGTTGGATATGCCCTATCCGCCTCAACGCCATTCCTTTTACTCGCCTATGTGGGCCCAATGATCAGACAGCGGCTACCAAATGGTGTCACTTTAGCAGACTATGTACGTATGCGAATTGGAAGACCTATGCAAATCTATGTCGGCCTAATCTCTGTAGCATACATGTTCACATTCCTATTTGCTGAATTCACCGCAATTGGAAAAGCCATGGAAACTCTAGTTGGAATGAATCCACTAATCCCAATGATTGCCGTTGCAGTAGTTACAGCATCCTATACTGCTTATGGTGGACTTCCAGCCTCACTACAGACAGACAGATGGCAGGCATGGGTCATCATTTGGCTGATTATTGCATTATTACTAATTTTGTTTGGAGCAGACTTAGGCTCACTTATTAGTGATGCAAAGTCATACAATCCAGAAGACGAGTGGAGTATTGGAAGCATGTCATACATGGATTCCTTTGCCTCAGGATTAGCTCTAGTGGTGGCTATTACATCTGCAGAAATGTTCTCACAAGGAAATTGGCAACGTGCATGGGCATCAGAAAATAATGAGGCACTCAAGAAAGGTTCACTGCTAGCAGCAGGAATGGTTCTGCCACTCGTCTTTGTGATGGGGGTACTAGGAACTGTGGTTGCAGGACAAGGTGCTGTGGGTGACCCATCTGCTGCTTTCTTCTATCTAATAGATGACGCTGGAATATTGTTGATTTCAGCATTCATAGTTCTCGGAGTGGCACTTGTCTGCTCAAGTGCTGATACACTACAGAATGCTGTTGTAGCCTCAATATCTAGAGACCTTTCTGATGGGAAGATGGAATTATCCCATGCTAGAATGGCTACCATTGCTATGATTCCAATAGCAATCTACCTCGCCCATACAATGGATGCACTGAGTGTATTCGGAATCTTCCTGTTTGCAGACTTGCTAGCAACTGCTACAGTTCTTCCAGTATTGCTAACCCTGTGGGATAAGATAGACTCGCGGGCTTCTCTTGCCGGTGCAATTTGCGGTCTTTTAGCAGTGGTAGTATACGGCACCTATACTGGCGACCTATCTGTAGGAATGGGTTACTTAACATCCCCAACAAATGAATATGGCCTAGCTAACCTCAATGTATTCCTAAGTGCATTAATGGGTTCTGGATTGGTGACGATTGGAATTTCATTTATTCTGCCACCCAAAGCAGTAGATGAAGAATAATAATCAATCATCAGAATCAATGTATGCTTGACCTTCAGCATCTACATCTGACTTTCTCATTTCCCCAAGTTGCCTTACAGTCTCCTTGTGGACCTCACTATCTTTACTTGATTTTGCTATTTCTGCAATAGTATCTACGAGTTTGTCTGAACCTGCGCGGGATGAGTCAAGACGCGCCTGCTCACGCTCTGCTTCTTTGGCCAAGCGGCGCTCCTTACGGTCTTGAACTTGAGCAAAAAGATCCATTGCAATCTCTGCCTGGCCTCTTTCCTCGGTTAGGTTTCGCTCAATTTGTGCATCTGCTTTTTCGGCTTCAAATTGACTCGCCTGTCGCTCGGCCTGGAGATTAATTCTGGACAGTTCTGCATCATGATGAGCCTCTCTCAATTCTTGGCTGCGTCTTTCATTCTGTTGTGCTGTTTGCAATTGGTTGATTTGATTCCAACGAGCCATTTCAAGTTCACCAGAAGATTGCACTTTGGCTAATTCCAACTCGATTTTTGCTCGCTCTTCAGCCACTATACCCGCCATATTCAGACGAGCTTGGAGTTCTGCCCTACGCATATTGTGCGATAAGATTCTCTCCATCTCAGTAGCCTCTTTTTCTTCCATGATGGAATTTCTCAATACAAGGTTCTCAAGTTCAGCCTTCATCTTCAACAATTGTTCAGCCTCGGTCTGATTCCAACTGACAAATACATTGTCAAAGGTTAATCCAAATGATGAGACTGTTGCCCTCATTGATACTCTCAATTCTGCCAACAAATCATCAGTTACTTCAGGAGACCTAAGAGATTCAAGTGTATTCCCTTGAATCATTGGATTCAAATTGGCTTGGATCTCTTTTTCTAAAGCATCGACAAGGGAGCCGGTAGTAATCTCCATCTCACCTTTTGCAGGCAATTGAAGTAATTTTGGTGCTTGCTCGCGAGTGATGCTCAATCTTAGATTGAGCATCCCTACTGCTGGTTGCCCATCACTAGTCTGGGTATTAATTCGCAGAAGTAAATCGTGAGGCCCCAAGAACACGAAGAGAAAGGTCCGCTTTGGATTCCCCCTTCCAAACATCCTTGAAAGAATACCTGCCTTTGGGTTAACTTCCATATGTTGCTGGGTTGCTACACCTGCAATTTTCCCATCTTCCACCACAACACACGCTTCATTTGGTTTCAATGTCACCATTGAACCATCTGGAACATCGCGGTCGTGTATATATCTAGCAATAACTGCTGGACTGTTTCGCCATCGAAAACTCTTTTCTGTCATTATTTCACCTCTTTACTAATCCATCTATGTACATATTTCTCTCACGAAAGTGATTACGAGCACGTCCGATTCTATCGTGAACCATCCCCGCCATGTTAGTCAACTCACCCTCTTCTCCACCAGTACGCAACGATTCCAGCAATACATTTGCATCCCTAGTTGCTTCTACCAGTAAATTGAGAGTGGTAAGATCATGATTGACTAACTTTTTCTGTGCCTTCTTAGAGAGTTTCCCTACATCGATATGTACAGTCCTAGGGGAACCGGTAACTGAATATTGAGCATCATCACCAATATTTTGTATTGATGCAAAAATCTCATCACATGAACTCCTCAAATCCTTCAAACCATTTTTATGAGAATGGGTGTGAATTCGTTCAAAATGGTCTTGAAGCATTGCTGACCTACGACGGATTTCTTCACATACAGCCTTATCAGATTTGATGAACTTACCCTTATCATATCCATCAAAGGCATTCACCAACAATCGCACACCATTGATGGCAGCGGGAAGTGCAAGAGAAGTGGGGTCCACAGTGAATCTAATACTATTTAGGATATGAACGTTATTCATAGTTGTCATTGTATGTTTTTGAGCAATAAAATAAAATTGTCTTTTTACCCTATTCATTCATGGGTTGCCTTACCATCCGAGTTTCAGTGAGACCTAGAGAATGGCTAGTTAAGCCACTACCAATCATGCGTCATGCGTGGTCTCGCCGTGAATGGCTTGGAGGGCGTTGGTTCTATGTGGAAATTTTAATTTGGGGATTTCTAGGGGTTGCTGGAATATACTTCGTAATCAATCACCTAATAGCCAATTTTGGTACATATGGTTGGAGCCCAGAAATTTCTCTTGACAGCAAAATCCCCCCAGTTGCATGGATGATTATACCCTATGCTTCCCTCTACCTTCTAACTCCGGGTTCTATTTTCCTTCATCCTTTGACAGACCGCGGAAGGATGGAATTGCTACTCGCTCTTCAGGGCCTTGTTCTTCTAACTGCATTCCATGGGATTTTCTTCGTTCTTTTCCCTGCTGACATCGCCCTGCGGGACCAATTGACCTCTGAAATATTGTCTTACGAAGGCATTTTTGGTAGCATTTTTGGAGTCATCCATACAATTGACAATCCAACCAACGCCTGGCCTAGTCTGCATGTAACTCTGAGTTATATCATCTGCAGAGTGCTGACAATTTGGTTGAACAGAGATTATGCAGAAACCGTTTGGGGTAAACCGCTCAAATGGATTCTCTGGATTAATTGGGTTCTTCTATGTGCCAGTATTCTCACCACAAAGCAGCACTTTGTATTCGACCTTATTACCGGTCTTGCCCTTGCCTTTGGATGGTGGTGGCTAATTGAGCCGGGATTCTCTAGAATAGATAGCATGGATGATGCTCAAATCTCTACAGAGTTCACTAATGATGCAGATGCATGAATTCACAATTCAAGCATAGACAATTGGTAGGAAAGCATTTGCCGCCATCTCACAAGAGTTAGCAACATCATCTAATCTCTGTAACACTCTATACATGTGCATAGCTGCAAGAGGCTCATCGTCACCTTCTGTAAAGACAAAGGCTGCTGAATCCCTCTCGATCTTATCTGCTTCGTGTTCCAACAAATTGACTTCACGGATTAGGCGATGTAACTCATCCTTCTCTTTACGAGAGTATCCTGATAAACTGAGGTTCTTCAGTTGTTCAACAGCGTCTTCATATCGACTCACAGTCTCAACAACAGCATCAGCCATCCGCATCAAATTATTGCGTGCATCTTCATTATCATATAGAGTACGGAAAGAAAGTTGTTCGGCTACGTTTTGGGCATAATCTGCAATCCTATCTTGGCGCGATATCATGTGTAGGAAATTTTCTCGTCCAATCGTAATCAACACACCTTTACCAATCTCTTCTCGTAATGATGCCTTGAGATTATCAGCCTCCAATTCTGCTGATACTGTGGCTTCAATTTCCTTAGATGCGTCTTTTCCAGAGGCTGCAACAATGACTGCTTCTGCCATACATGCAACTGTTTTCTCTACCGCTATTGCATGATTATGGAACAATTCAAATGGAGTTAATCCCATGACTGATACAGTTGGTATTGTTGAAGGGGTCTCAGATACCACCAAGGCATGAGGATCTCCCTCACCTGCATCGCTAGGCCTAGTCACCACATATCCAGTAATACCAAATGCTAGAATGGTAACAATTGCAACATTGGTAGGATTGCCTGCAAACAGTATGAAGAAAATCACGGCGCCAAGGCCTGCAACCGGTAGACTAGCAACCCAACTTGCAGCTATTTTCCAAAATACTCTGAAATCTACAGCAGAGGCACCTCCTGCTAGACCTACACCAACTACAGCACCAACTAAGGTATGAGTTGTAGAAATTGGCACTGCAAGGAAGGGCATGGAAAATATGAGCACGGTTGTAGCTGCTCCAAACTCAGCAGCAAACCCGCGAGATGGTGTGATGTGGGTGATTTTCTTGCCAATTGTATCCATCACTTTGTACCCCCATGTTGCCACACCAATGGTAATCCCAGCACCTCCAAGGAGTAACAATTCAATAGGTACAGCAACTTGTTCAGGTGACAATATTCCGTCTGCCGAAGTAGAGATATCATAGATGGCTGCCATTGGTCCAATAGCGTTTGCAACATCATTGGCACCATGTGCAAATGCAACATAACAAGCTGTAATGATTTGTAGCCAAATAAATACTCGTTCGACTCCAGCATAACCTTCTTCTTTGAACTTGTATCTACGCAATACTTGCCACAACACAGTAGTTGCAAGAAGACCGATTGCAAAGGCTACAAGTAAACTGTTCATAGGGATCCAAGCACCATCTGCTAATGGATTGAAAGTTGTTCCATCCTTTGGAGGTAGCCATTTGGACTTGTCAATAATCCCCTTAGCATCTAAATTAGAATAAAAGCCTTTGAGGCCTTTGAATTGAAGAGCAAGTCCGAGAACAAAGAAAGTTGGCAGAGCAAGAAGAGGTGCAACCTTACGAGTTCTCTCTACAGGATTTTCATGATTCATAATGACCCGTTTAATGACGATGAATGAAAGGTAAGCAATTATCCCCCCCAGCAAGGGAGAGACGATCCAACTCAATACTATCTCGAACACCTTACCCCAATTAACTGAGTCTACCTGAATGAAGAGACCCATGCCAATGACGCCACCAACAATACTGTGAGTTGTAGAGACGGGTAAACCATATTTTGTGGCAATGGTTAACCAAATGGCTGCAGCTAATAGAGCACCTAAGAAACCATACATGAGATTTTGACTTAATTCGTAGGAAAAACCATCGCTACCAAAGTCAAGCACTCCTTTTCTGATGGTATCAGTAACGTGGCTACCAAAGAATACTGCTCCAGCGAATTCAAACACAGCAGCGACAATGATGGCTCGCTTAAGGGTCAGAGCGCCGCTACCAACGCTTGTGCCCATAGCATTGGCAACATCATTTGCTCCAATATTCCAAGCCATATAACCAGCAATCAATGCTGCCATGATGACTATGATGCTGAGGGTAATCCCGAACACGAACCGAGGGGAACGCAATCAGTATATATGCTAAACTGCGCGCTATTCAATGAATCTAAATTGAGGTGAAAACTACTGGAATCATTTATTGATGATTGCAAGATTAAAATAACAAGAGCAACGAGAGTAGTTGATGGAGTGATATTATGTTGCAAAATGATGGACATGAAAGAGGAGATTTTGAGCACTGGCTTGACAAGCATAATCACAAGATGGAATTATTGAGAACAATTACTTCTGCAGTTGCAGCAATTGCTGGAGTAGCAGTATTTCTCAAGGTCTTTGGAGTCATTTGAATTAAATCAATGATGATACCAATTCTGGTTGGGTCAAATACAGGTATAATCCAATTCCTGCAAACATCATCATCCAACTCCCAACCATCTTGATCATATCAGTGGCTTTTCGCAAGAAGGCCTCGACCTTCTTGCTTCCAACGCCTACAATCACTGTTACCGACATCATCAGCAGGAATACACTGAGCATGATTCCACCAAGGCCAGCAATCACAGCAGATGTGCCTCCTGAAAGCAAGTAACCCAAGTACGGCAATACAATTGCCGCCGTGCAATCAACTGATGCAGCAGCATATCCAATACCCCAGAGATACATATTGCGGCGTGGCGTGAATAAATCATCTGACTCTGTTGTGGAGAAACGCTGTACAATCAATTTGTCAATCCAACCCAAAAGATGAGCAGTGCCGCCCATCAACATGAATGAGCCAAGAATAAACAGAAGAACGGCAATGACGATTGCAAACCGGTGGAGGTACCCAGCGATATTGATGACCTCAGCTAATCCAAGAACCAATATCCCTAGTAGAGCAAAGAAGGTTAGCATCCCCACTCCTGCCAATGCACCAACAGTAATGTGTTTGGGCATCGCTCCTTTGAGTTTGCCTGATTCCCTCAACTCTTCTTCTCTCAAACCTAAACTGATGTAGTATCCAATGTAACCTGGAAGAACTGGGAAGGCACAAGGAGAGAAGTACACTAGTACGCCCAAAAGAAGCCCTAGTGCAAGAATGCCTGTAAAACTCCTGTCAACCTCTTTGAGACCCATTCGCAAATCTTCTGCTTCACCCGCATTAGCAGAAACAACTGCTGCATTAAATTCCCCCCACCCTTCAACAGGAGTGCCTGAGTTTTGTTTCCCTACAATATATCCCTCATGGTCAATAACTAGTAGAAGAGGTATTTGCTGAGCAAAATAGTATTCAGTTAAGTCGCCTCTTTCACCAGTAGTTTCGTTAACAATAATTGAGTCATGGGCCCCCATTCCCAAAATCCATTGAGGGACGCGGTAATTCTCTTCTGGTTCAGATTCATTGAGCCATTCCATCGTCTCAATATCATACCAACTACCAATTGAAACTATCATCACAGGGTATGGCCCTGTCAAATTTTGCCAACCTGAAATTTCATTTTCCATATGTTCTTGAGCGTAATGACAACTACCACAGCCGTGTGCCATGAAGTCTAGGATAATCACATTGTCACGGTTTTCTGATAATTGAAACCAGCCGGTTTCATTGGTGTAATTATCTTCAATACCAGTTCGGTTTACTGTTTCCATCTCAAAATCTGGTACTTCACGTACTTCGCCGCCAACGCCAAACATTGCAGAAGTTACGCCGAAGGCCGATAGTCCACCATAGGCGATAACGGCAAACAAGAGTACTGAGATGCCAAATGCCTTCCATGTCTTTGCTTCAGCAAACACGTTGACATCGATGCCGACCTTCCAAAGAAGGGTCTCCTTCCATCCCATGATACACTTAGGAACGGACTCCTGCCTTTATGTTTATATTCAAAATAAGTAGAAAATTATGGGCCCGGCCAGATTTGAACTGGCGATCTTCGCCATGTGAAGGCGACGTCAAAACCCCTAGACCACGGGCCCTTGAGCGAGGGCCACTAAAGGGCCGTGTTTAACGCTGACTACAAGTAATTCAATTCAATTTCAAACCCTAACAGATGGTTTTTGCGTGGAGTTGATATATCGTGCGCCGGGTCGCCATTTGATGTCCGAACAAGATAGCATAGAGAATCTCTTGGATGAGCAACGGCAATTTCCACCTTTGGAGCCGATGGCGAGTGAAGCGCACATCACTAGTTTTGAGGAATATCAAACTATGTGGAAGCGCAGTATTGAGGACCCTGCTGGATTCTGGGGCGAAATTGCTGAAGAATTCGAATGGTACCGTAAATGGGACGAAGTTGCCTCTTGGGATTTCGAGAATGGTGAAATCAAATGGTTTGATGGTGCCCAGCTGAATGTCAGCGTTAACTGCCTTGACAGGCATATTGCTGCAGGAAGAGGTGAAGCACCTGCAATTTCATTTGAGGCAGATGATGGTGAAGCTTGTACCTATTCGTTCAATGAAGTACTCGAACAGGTCTCCCGTCTTGGAAACCTATTGCGAGCAAACGGTGTTGGCAAGGGTGATCGTGTTACCGTCTATATGCCAATGATTCCTGAACTCGCATTCACGCTACTTGCTTGTGCTAGAATTGGAGCAATCCATTCAGTGGTTTTCGGAGGATTCTCTGCTGATTCACTGGCTCAGAGAATTGTCGATTGCACTTCCGATGTAATGGTTACAACAGATGCAGGAATCCGTGGAGGAAGAATAATTCCTTTGAAATCAATTGGTGATGACGCCATCAAAATAGCTGAAGAAAAAGGCGTCACTGTCAGATGTGTGTTAGTTAACCATCGTGCAGGTGATGGAGTTGGAAGCGGCTCGCCCAATTGGGTAGAGGGAAGAGATGTAGACATGGATGCAGGAATGGCATCCCAAAGTACCGAATGTGAACCTGAAGTCATGGATGCAGAAGACCCACTATTCATTCTCTATACCTCCGGCTCAACAGGTCAGCCAAAAGGAGTGATGCACTCACAAGCAGGATACATGGTTTGGACTGCTACTACCTCCAAATATGTCTTTGACCTCGACCCGACTAGAGATCTACATTTCTGTACAGCAGATATTGGCTGGATTACAGGACACTCATACATCGTTTACGGGCCACTTGCATTGGGCTGCCACACACTAATGTTCGAAGGAACACCTACCTACCCTGACCCAGGTAGGTTCTGGGAAATTTGTGATAAACACAAGCCCACCACATTTTACACCGCACCAACAGCAATTCGTGCTTTGATGGTCTTTGGAGATGAACCAGTTACACGCTACAAGCGTAGTTCAATTCGAGTACTGGGCACAGTTGGTGAGCCGATTAACCCTGAAGCATGGATGTGGTATCACGAAGTAGTAGGCGACTGTACAAGACCTATTGTTGATACATGGTGGCAAACTGAAACTGGTGGAATCATGATTACACCTCTACCTGGAATGACTACTACCAAACCGGGCTCTGCAACCTATCCATTCTTCGGAATAAATCCGAAAATCGTGCATGCAGATGGTTCTGAATGCGCTAGAAATGAGGGTGGTTATCTGATTGTTGAACAAGCATGGCCTGGAATGATGAGAACCGTTTATGGAGACCATGACCGATTTATCAAGACCTACTTCAGCCAGCAACCAGGGCGATATTTCACAGGAGATGGGGCGCGGAAAGATGATGATGGATGCTTTTGGATAATGGGCAGAATTGATGATGTAATCAACGTATCAGGACACCGAATGGGCACTGCTGAAGTTGAATCTGCATTGGTTGAGCACGGTGCTGTTTGTGAAGCCGCGGTTGTCGGATTCCCTCACGATATCAAAGGCCAAGGAATCTACTGTTTCGTGACACTTGAAGGTGAGCACTCACCATCAGAAGAATTGCGTCAAGAACTTCGGCAAGGTGTGCGTAGTATCATAGGTCCTATCGCCACTCCCGATAAGGTGCATTTCACCCAAGTTCTTCCAAAGACAAGATCTGGGAAAATAATGCGACGTATTCTAAGAAAAATTGCTTCTGGAGATGTTTCAGACATGGGAGATACAAGCACTCTTGCAGACCCAAGTGTGGTCACTGAATTAGTCAATAGTAGGCCAGAATGAGCGTAAAATCGATGCCGATTCATCTAAAACGAGGTTGCTAGGCGAATACTACAGGGGTGCAGTGTATGGCCGTAGGTAACAGAAACGAGGGGACTCCACTCGACCTAGACCTAATCAATAAGATTCAGGTCAATCGCTCCGCCTTGGAAAGGCGTGCTGCAAGCCTACCAAAACGTCGTGCGGTGAAGAAAGATTGGCAAGTGGCTTGGATGCTACAAGCAATCCGATGTATTGACTTAACCACCTTAGCAGGTGATGATACACCTCAGCGTGTTGTTCGGCTAGCCCAAAAGGCAATTCGACCTGTTAGAACTGATCTTCTTAGCGCATTGGACTTAGATGTAAATACCGTCCATTGTGCAAGTGTCTGCGTCTATCACAGCATGGTTGCAAGCGTTGCTAAAGCATTGGATGGAAGCCCTGTTGGAACATGTGCAGTATCTACTGGATTCCCTGCAGGACATATTCCTCATCCTCAAAAGTTGGAGCAGATTGAGGCTTCAGTAGCCGCAGGAGCTACTGAAATTGACATTGTGGTAAGCCGCCAGAATGTATTGCGTGGCGATTGGCAGGCGCTTTACGATGAAGTAAAGGATTTCCGAGCATCATGTGGAGATGCACATCTCAAGACTATTCTAGCAACTGGTGAATTAGCCAGCCTCAAACAAGTCGCACAAGCAAGCCAAGTATGTATGGCAGCAGGTGCAGATTTCATCAAGACCAGCACTGGAAAAGAAAGTGTGAATGCAACACTTCCTGTTGGAATAGTAATGGCACGCGCAGTTAGAGACTACTATGTCAGAACTGGACAAAAAGTCGGATTCAAGCCAGCTGGTGGAATCAGTAAAGCAAAAGTTGCAGTCGCGTGGCTGGCCATGATGAAGGAAGAACTGGGTGATGAATGGATGCAACCAGAACTTTTCAGAATAGGCGCATCATCTCTACTAGGAGATATCGAGAGACAACTTGAGTTCCACTTATCGGGACATTACTCAGCAGCAAACAGGCATCCAATGGCATAAGGTGAAAAAATGACAGTGAAAGATATCTTAGAAACACTGGAATGGGGCCCCGCCCCAGAATCGGACAAATTCGCAAGAGAATGGTTAGATGAACACGGACCTGACTTTGGAATGTACATCAATGGTTCATGGGTGAAACCAAAAAATGGGGAAAATTTTGAAACCCATAATCCCGCAACTGGAGAATTACTTGGTACAATTTCTCAAGCAGGAAAAACAGAGGTAGATTCTGCTGTAGCAGCCGCCCGTGCTGCGCTTCCCGGATGGTCATCTTCACCCGGCCATGTTAGGGCACGTTACCTGTATGCTATCGCTCGACAAGTGCAGAAGCATCACCGTCTACTCGCAGTAATTGAGACATTAGACAATGGTAAACCCATTCGTGAAACTCGTGATGCTGATGTCCCACTAGTAGCCCGGCACTTCTACCACCACGCAGGTTGGGCACAATTGTTCGATGAAACCTTCCCCGGTTACGGTCCTGTTGGTGTGTGCGGACAAGTTATTCCGTGGAACTTTCCTCTCTTGATGCTTGCATGGAAAATTGCACCGGCACTTGCTGCTGGAAACACAGTCGTCTTGAAGCCAGCAGAATTTACATCAATTTCAGCACTCGCTTTTGCAGCCATCTGTGATTCAATTGGATTACCACCTGGCGTAGTCAACATCGTGACTGGAGATGGCCTTACTGGCGCATGCATCACCGAGCATGAGGATATTGACAAGGTCGCATTTACAGGATCAACAGAGGTTGGCCGAATAATTCGCAAGGCAACTGCTGGCACTGGCAAAGGATTGACGCTAGAATTAGGCGGCAAAAGCCCCTTCATTGTCTTTGAAGATGCAGATATTGATTCAGCTGTTGAAGGATTAGTCAATGCAATTTGGTTCAATCAAGGACAGGTCTGCTGTGCAGGCTCTCGACTCTTGGTACAAGAATCAATTTCAGAGGTATTCCATGATAAATTACGTGCGCGTATGTCTAAACTAAGAATTGGAAACCCAATGGACAAGGCTGTTGACATGGGCGCAATCGTTGATGAAAGCCAACGCAAGACCATTGCTGACCTATGCCAACTAGGTTGTGATGAAGGTGGTGCAATGTGGCAGCCTGATACTGAAATACCCGACACAGGTTGTTTCTTCCCGCCCACTCTATTCACCAATGTATCACCCTCCTCCACCATTGTGCAAGAGGAGATTTTTGGGCCGGTCCTAGTTGCCCTTACCTTCCGAACTCACAAAGAGGCAATTGCTCTAGCCAACAATACCCGCTATGGATTGGCTGGTAGCGTTTGGAGTCAAGATATTGACACTGCTCTAGAAGTTGCTCGCTCTATACGAGCAGGAGCAATCTGGGTGAACTGCACAAATCAATTCGATGCAAATGCAGGATTTGGAGGATACCGAGAATCTGGATTCGGACGAGAAGGTGGACGCGAAGGAATGTTTGCCTACATGCGCCCAATCAACAAATTGGCTGAAGTCGCCAACACTTCAAACAGTGGTTCAAACTCAAGCCCATCAGAATCAGGTGCTGAATCAATTGATCGCACATCAAAGATGTACATTGGCGGCAAACAGAAGCGACCTGATGGCGGATATACACTAGATATCAATGGACCAAATGGACCAGTAGGAGAAGTAGGTAGAGGAAATCGCAAGGATATCCGAGATGCTGTTGAAGCAGCCTGCGGGGCAACAAAGTGGGCTAATGTCAATGCTCACTCTAGAGCACAAGTCCTCTATTACATTGCAGAAAACCTCGAGCAGAGAAGTTCAGAATACGCTGCTCGACTCTCATCAATGACTGGTTGTAGCGATGAAGATGCTGCCAATGAAGTTTCAGATTCAGTAGCAGAATGGTTCCGCTGGGCTGCATGGTGCGACAAGTATGATGGAGCAGTTCATGAGACTACAATGCACGGCCTAGTACTGGCTGTGAACGAAGCACTCGGGGTTGTAGGAGTTACTTGCCCTAACCAACGCCCACTACACGGCTTCACACGGTTAGTGGCTCCACTTCTTGCCATGGGTAATGCTGTGGTTGCAATCCCATCAGAGAATTATCCACTATCTGCTACAGATCTCTATCAAGTCCTAGAGACTTCAGACCTCCCTGGTGGAGTACTGAACATTGTGACTGGAATCCACTCTGAATTTGTTGGAGACCTAGCCGCCCACGATGGTGTTGACTCAATGTGGGTAGGTGCAGGCGATATTGCTGAGGTGCAAATCGCAAGCGTAACCAACATGAAGAGAGTGTGGAAAGCAAATGCTGGTGCTAGCGATGCTGAAATGCTACGTCAAGCAACCCATGTCAAGAATATCTGGCTACCACACGGGGTGTAATAATCACGAATTGCGCGACTCAAAATCATGCATGAATGCCACTAGTGCTTCAACGCTTTCAAGAGGGCAGCCGTTGTACATACTAGCCCTAATGCCTCCTACTGAACGGTGACCCTTCAGACCACCCAAGCCAGCCGCTTCAGCCTCAGTCAAGAACACAGGCTCTAATGACTCATCAGCCAAACGCCAAGTCACATTCATCACTGAACGGGAATCCTTGTGAGCATGTGGAACCCAGAAATCAGATCTATCTAATTCCTCATAAATCAAATCGGCCTTCTGTTGATTTCTAGCAATTGAGCCTTCAAGACCGCCATTTTCCTCAAGCCAGTTAAACACCCTATCAAGCACGAAAATACCGAAAGTATTGGGTGTATTGAAGAGAGAACCTTTGGAGGCATGGACAGAATAATCTAGCATTGTTGGAATCCCATCACCTACTTTGGATAGAGCCCACGGAGAGAGAATTACTACCGTAACCCCACTTGGGCCGAGGTTTTTTTGTGCCCCAGCATAAACTAAATCATGGGCTGAAATATCAATAGGGACACCGGCAATATCTGAACTAGCATCGAGAATCAGAGGTTTACCATCACTATCGGGAAGATGGTGATACTGCGTGCCGTAAAGTGTATTATTTGAGGTATAATGAACATAAACAGCATCTTGGCGAATCGAATATTCTCCATTTTTTGGAACTCTCTTAAATCCGCCTTCAGATGGATCCCAAGCAGATTTTGCATCACCAACACGTTGAGCTTCTTTCAACGCCTTTTCAGACCAACCACCAGTCGTAAGATAGTCTGCATTTTCCCCCGGTGCGAGCAAATTGAGGGCTGTCATGTAGAACTGTAGCGAAGCTCCCCCTTGAAGAAAAAGCACCGTGTATTCCTCTGGCACCCCTAACACGCGACGAAGTCCAGCCATTGCCGAATCTACTACATTTTGGAATACTTGGCTACGGTGTGAAATCTCAAGTAAACCGAATCCACTGCCATTCAGATTTGGCAGAGCAGCACGGCACTCTTCGACCACAGAAAGGGGAAGAACAGCGGGTCCCGCACCAAAATTGTGGATGCGGGATGCTCCGGCCATCAACACTAGGGTAATGAAACAGGTTTTTGATTGAATCGGAAATAATAGCGCATAGTTAAAAGCCTAGTCAGGGTGGACAATAACATGGAAGAAACAAGTGTTGAAACCTCTGACAAAGACTGGATGGTGACTCTGCTACTATCAATCCTATTGGGTGGCTTAGGAGTAGATCGATTTTATACAGGCCACATAGGCCTAGGAGTGCTAAAACTCCTAACTGCTGGCGGATGCGGAATTTGGTGGTTAATTGACCTAATCAAGATTATCACCGGTAGTTTCGTTGATGGTGACGGTAAAGTTATCGCAAAGGCTTGAATAATTATTTATTCAATGATATCCACCTTTGGCATTACATGCCAACTAAGCGGCGTATTGAAGTCCTTTAGGCCGTGCCCAAAACGGGGTAAAACATGGTTAGTGTCGGACTCGTGATGTTGCAAGGTGCACGTCATGCTCACATTAGCGCATTAGAGAAGGCCGCTGATAATCTAGATATTGGACTCGAAATCATCGAGTTACGAACTCCAGAAGAGATTACGGACAACAACCTTGACGCCATTGTTTTCCCAGGAGGAGAATCCACCACAATGCGGCTTACCGGTGGAGTGGAGGGTAACGGCCTTCTTCCCGCCCTCTTCTCTTGGTTACGCGCTAATCCCGACACACCAGTACTTGCCACTTGTGCAGGTGCCATATTGATGGTAGATCCACAAGATGGAGGCTCACCTCTAGTAAATGGTGTCATCAATAGAAATGGATATGGCCGCCAAGCAGATTCATTTCAAGCAGAATTGAAAACTCCCGAATTAGGAGGCACATTTCCTGGAGTATTCATTCGAGCCCCACGATTCAAATCTGTTGAAGGTGATGCTGTTGCAGTTGCTTACAACCAAGATGAAGTAGTTGCCATTAGAGAAGGTTGCTGGATTGCCGCCACTTTCCACCCCGAACTTACAGAGGATATCAGATTCCACACTTGGTTACTCACTGAAGCGGATGGTGGTTCACAGTGAAATTAGAAGTGCGTCAGCCGAGTATTCCTCAACCAGTTGAACCACCTACCCGTGATGAGGCTGAAGGCTGTATTCAATGCCAACTAGGGAGCAAAATGGTGCTATTTATCACTGGAGAATGCCATTGGCAATGTGATTACTGCCCACTATCTGAAAATCGCCGAGAAATTGACCATATGTACGCTAATGAGAGGCGATGTGAAATCGGTGATTGGGGCGCTGTCCTCGAAGAAGGTCTCGCTATGAACGCCACTGGGACTGGGATTACAGGAGGAGACCCGCTAATGGTTAGAGAGCGTGTAGAAGAAGCGTGCCGAGTACTGAAAGAAAACTTTGGAGATAGCCACCATATTCACCTTTATACAAGCATTCATTTCCCACCAAAGCACGCTGAATCATTGGCTATTGCTGGTCTTGATGAAATCAGATTCCACCTTCTAGACCTCAATTGGGATAGATACTCCCCCACCATAGATGCTTGTGCCAAAGCAGGCATGAATGTTGGAATTGAAATTCCATGCGAGCCTGATAAAGAAGAGCAATTGTTGGAACTTCTAGAAGAAATGCGTGGTTCTCCTATCGAGTTTGTTAACCTCAATGAATTGGAAATTACAGTAGGAAACCACGACAATATGGAACTTCGTGGATTCAACCTGACAAATGAAATGACTGCCGGGGTTGATGGATCCGCTGAACTAGCGCGCCGTGTCCGTAAACAAGTCACCCTCGCAAACCTTGGATTAGAAGAAGGAGTTGAACCATACGGTTACTCTGTCAAATTCTGTACAGCCACCTACAAAGATGCGGGGCAACTAAGAAGACGCTTCATGCGGCGTGGTGAAACAAGTATTGCCCCTCATGAACAATTAACAGATGATGGGACAGTCGTTTTTGGAGCGATTTATTGTGATGATAAGGAGGCGGAGGAATATGTTTCAGAATTAGTTGAAATATGTGATGTACCTGCTCAATTTCTCCAATATGACCCCGCAAATAACCGTATTGAAATCCCCCTACTTCTAGCTGAAGGGATTGCTGATGAAATTGAAGTACCCGCTGCAATGGTTGAGATTCACCCTACCCACGAAAGACTCGAAGTAAGCGTCATTTGGCTAAATGAGCACCGGCCTTAATCGTCGGGTTGATGAGGGGTGCGCCGGTCGCCACCGTTGATGAGTGACGAGGATAAGGCATCAGGCGAGCCTACAGAAGAAGTCATTGTAGAGCAAATAGATGAAATCGAGGAGCCAAAAGAATTGACTTTGGAAGAACAACTTGCTGAAGCACTAGTTGCTGCTGAGACTGCTGAAAAGGAGATTATCTATCGTGATGCAGATATCGCTAATATGAGAAAGCGACATTCACAGGAAAGATTGGATTTAATTCGCTACGGATCTCAAAACCTTTCTCGCCGACTAATTGATTTGCTAGATGATTTTGATCGAGCAGTTTCTTCAATGCCAGATAATACAGATGATTCCATAATGGAAGGCATCACTATGATGAGAAATAACCTAGAAAAAGCCATAATTGCTGATGGTGGCAAGAAAATCCAGGTCATAGAAGGTCAGGCTTTCGACCCAAAGCAAATGGAAGCCATCACAACAATCCCTCCTAACGAAGAATTCCCGCTGGGAGTTGTAGTACAAATTTTGGAGAATGGCTGGATGATGCACGACAGAGTATTGAGGCCAGCACGCGTCGTTGTCACGGCGGTGGAATGAGTGATTGAAGAGAGTCATTGGTACGGTTCTCCTAGAAAATTACAGGTATTTGCTCTTGGAATAGTTACCCTCTATATCGGAGGTTTGCTCTGTATTTGGGTTGCTGCACCTACACTTGAATTTGAGGCATATCCTACAGAATGTCCAGAAGATTCCCAAAACTGTACCCGTATTGGACCAAATCCCTATCGTGGAAATGGAGAGGAAAGCATCCTTGTGAACGCCAGCAAAGAAGAAGTAATGGCTGAAATAAATGCATGGATTAGTGGGCAAAGTCGAACGCAAATCATAACCGAATCACTGGACGTAGGTTATGTCCACTCGGTCTTTCAATCCTTTATATGGCGCTTCCCCGATGACATGCTATTCCATGTTGAATGTGACAATGAAAGTGCTGTAATTTGGGTTCATTCTGAATCAAGGATTGGCATTTCTGACTTGAATGCAAATGAAAACAGAGTTCTCAACTTTGTTGAACACAGTGAATCCCATGAGTGGTCAGGAGAAGCCTGCGAGGCTTAACCAACCACTTCAAAATCCCTACCTAGGAAAGCCAAACGATGGAGCCAACCGTTGTCAAATAACATTATACTGACTGAATTAGGGACATTTTCTTGCATCACCAATAATGCCGCCTCTCTTTCGGAAACTGTTGATAGCATCTTCATAGTACTACGAACTCGCCACCCCTCCCATGATTGCCGATTCTCCAATTCTGCCTCAATGATGGGCCAGCCAGCGTTTCGATAGAGTTCTACTGTTGGACCATCGCTAGTGAATAGAACTCCTGGTTTGCCGTGATATCTACTAGCATGATTTACCCACTTAGGTGGGTCATTAATGTCAGGAATAGCAACAATTTCTACATCTGAATCGGGATGCTCAGAATCTAACCAACAGCGGATCATTTCTGCCCTTTCCTCCCAATTCCAAGGGTTTTCCATAGACTCGGCTTTGTTGGCTGAACCAATGGCAATTCGGCATAGTCCCCCTTTCGCCTCTACGATTGCAGCGTCAATCAATGCGGCGTGACCCCGATGAAATGGCTGGAATCTGCCTAGTACAACTAGGGCAGGCTCAGGGTCAAACTCTGGAGCACTCGGGGCTTTTGGAGCTCCGTCTCCCCATTCAACTTCACTCATGACTCGGCCCCCTTCACAGTAGAGGAGAGTAAGGTGCCGATGTTGAACCCACCGAAACCAGCGAGAAGGTAAGAGGACCATTCTTGGCGAGAAAGAATAACTAGACTCTCTTGCTCAATTATTCTAGACATCCTATGGAGTGATTTGGCCAAACGCTGGTGGCTCTGCATAGTGGATAGAATCAAGGGGTCTTGTTTCTGATCTAGTGTATCACCCAAATCTTGACGGCGTGCCATCCAATCAAGGACTACGGCCTCAGAATACTCATCAACACTCATATCTTTAAATTTGGAAAATGCTGCAAACCATGTTGAATCGTTGTACAATTCATCCACCCCACCTAACTCGCCATCAATGTAGGGCTCTAGGTATAGGAAGCCCCTTCCTTCCATACATCTCCAGGTACCTCTGCTAGCCCATTCAGCCAGTAACCAGAGTCCTTCTGCAACAGCCTCTATGTCTGCACCTTTGGCCATAATTTCTGAAGAGGTTAGCAAAGTGGATTTCTCACCTTCAATCCCGCATGAATCAAACCAATCAAGAATCTCTGCCTCCACATCAACATCGTGACGTCTTTCAAGCAAAACTTCTGATTTAGGGCGTTTATCCCTCAACTCCTTAGCCTCCATCTCTTGTTTGAGTTCAGAAGCAGGCATGGAGAGCAAACTCATCCAGATTGATGAATCTACGGCCATCGCCAAGAGGTCTGCCATGTTGTTGGGTAGGCGTTGCCCACATCAAGAATTCCCCCCCATCAATCGCTGATACTGCGCCCTGTGCGAACGCCGGATTGAAGAACCATTGGCATGACCGATATATTGCGAGCAGCCTTGAATCAGGTTGAGATAAGTTGGGTGAATCTGAATGGCGACCATCAATGAGCAGATTGCGTCCATTCAAGCAGAGATTGACAAAACACAGAAAAACAAGGCCACTGAACACCATGTTGGAAAATTAAAAGCCAAAATCGCAGCACTCAAAGCTAAACAAGAGAAGGTTGCAGCGCATGCAAAATCAAGTGGCCCAGCAAAAGGATTTGAGGTGAAAAAATCTGGTGACGCCAGTGTAGCACTCGTTGGATTCCCTAGCGTAGGTAAATCTACCCTAATTAGCCAAGTCACAGGAGCAGAATCCGATGCAGGAGGGTATGAATTTACCACTCTCACCTGCATCCCTGGATTAATGGAACATCGAGGAGCCAAGATACAGATTCTTGACCTACCCGGTCTCATTAAGGGTGCGGCCGAAGGAAAAGGAAGAGGGCGAGAAATTCTTGGAGTGGTAAGGAGTTGTGATATGGTACTCTATGTGGTAGACCCATTCCAAGATGCTCACTTCAAAGTACTTCATAGAGAACTTGAAATTGCTGGAATGCGACTTAACCAAGGAAAACCACCAGTATTCATTACCCGCCAGAACAAGGGTGGAATTGAGATAAGGACTACCGTTGAACAAACAATTCTAACCGATGTAGAGATGCAGGACATCATCAGGTCATTTGGCTACACTAGCGCAATTGTGACACTTAGGGTAAACGCTACTGCAGATATGCTAGTGGATTCAATGGCACAAAACAGAGTCTACTCAAAGGCAATTGTCATTGTCAACAAGATTGATCTTGCAACTCCTGAAGATCTTGAGCGCACATATTCTACATTACCCGAGGGGTGGCCTATTTTGCCAATTTCTGCGAAAACAGGCGAAGGGATTGAAGAATTGAAGGATTTCATTTATGACAATCTAGGATTCATGTCTATCTTCCTCAAGCCTCAAGGCCAAGAGGCCGACTTAGTAGAGCCACTAATTGTCAAAGAAGAAAGTACTGTTAGAGATGTATGCGCCACACTACATCGAGACTTCGTTCGTAAGTTCCGCTATGCTCGTGTCAAGGGCCCAAGTGCCAAGTTTGACTGGCAAAGAGTTGGACTTGACCATGTCCTAAAACATAATGACCTATTGACCATCCTCATTCGCCGTTAGTCAAAAATACTAATTTACCGGCAAATTAATGATGAAAGTTGAACCTACTCCCACTTTGGAAATTACAACTAGGGTGCCACCATGCATATCGACAAAGTGTTTGGATAGGGCAAGCCCAAGCCCTGTGCCTGCACGCTGCCTTCCATCGGCACCCTTCACTTGTACAAACTCACGGAAAATCAATTCTTGATCGCCCTCCGAAATTCCAGTACCCGTATCACGCACCAATATACTAGCTATATCATCAGAAATCTCACTTGAAATCACTACTTCACCACCCTCATCAGTGTACTTAATTGCATTTGAGACTAAATTGAGAATTACTTGTCGAATGGCTCGTTCATCGATTTCCAAGATTCCAAGATTCTCTAGGTTAGATTTCAGTGAGACTGACTTCTTTCTAGCAGCCGGAGAAACCATGGATAATGCCTCTTTGATAATTGGTGTCAATAGGGTTGGAGATTTGTTTAACTCCATACGTCCAGCCACAATTTTAGAAAGATCTAGAAGGTCAGTAACTATTGATAGAAGGTGATCTGTTGATGAGCGAATTGCTTCTAGGCTCTCTTGCTCAAAAGAGCCTTCTTCCGACTCTTCAAGTAACAAATCGGTATATCCAATAATACCCTGAAGTGGAGTCCTCAATTCATGGCTCATTCCACTATAAAATCCAAGCCGTTGCTCATTCATCTCTTGCAATTCAGTTTGCAAGCGCACAAGTTCTGTAACTTCATGGAAAACGACCACTGCCCCAACAAGTTCCCCTTCCCTTGAGGTCAATGGAGTAGCAGAGAGACGGAAATGTCTAGCATCTTCCCCGTTTCCTTTTGACACTGGTAACTCATGGATTGCTGGACCCCCAGATAGAACAGAAGAAACAGGAAAATTATCCGATGTAAAATTAGATCCTTTGCCATCCCGCCAATCAAACTGTGATGCATATCCAGCCAAAGTCAATTCAGGAGAATAAATGAGGCCAAGTTTTGTTCTAGCAACATCATTCAAGAGAACTATGTAACCGTTGATGTCAGTAACTGCGACTGCAGCATTGATACTACTCAGAATGTTAGAAAGTTGCTCCCCTCTTTGATGGAGGGCATCGAGCAATTGCTCTTGTTCTGTAGGAGTGTCCGATGTCATCTTCTCAATGTTGCGAGCCACTCAAGTCATATCAGAACTCCCCCCATTTGATAGTTAATTTTGATGATGAGGAGGTACTCTAGTAAGGCGAGGCTTGAATATGGAGAAGGGTATCGAAGATACCCGGAGGGGGTTATGTGGAGAGGCGGTTTCCCAATATAGGTAAGTTCGCTCTGTTGATTTCAGTTTCACAATTCTTAGGTATTCTCCTCAATGGGATCCTTGGTTGGTTTCCTGCAGGAATCATTGGAACCGGAGCTAGAGGGGAAAAATTCCATCTTCTGCAATATCTACGTCAAAGCCTCAATTTACCATACAAAGATAATGGATTCTGGTCAGATGCTGGTGTCTTAACTGGCCAAGAATATGCAATGTTGCTACTGATGATTGGAACTCTTGTAATTGCAGTTATCGGACTACGTGCCCGTCCCTCAATTAGTGGACCTCAAAAACAAAGTATTGAGGATCAACAAGCACAACTCGAATCTGGACAGGTATCCGTGTCAAGACCTGGTGGCTTGAGTGTAGTCAATCCAACTACAGCAGCTATTGTTTCTAGCATAGTTGGAAAAGAAGGAGCACCTGCTGCAGAAATCATTGCCGATGCATTAGGTGAAATGACTGCAGTCGCTTTAGAAATGGGTGTTGATGATGAACTAATCAAAGGTCAAATAATCCAAGAATCTGTCGATGATTCAACTATTGACAGTAGATTTACTACTAAAGTTGGTGATCAAGAAGATGACATATTTGACCTCACAGGCACTGGTATTCTGACTACATCGATTGATGATAATGATGAACTAGGTTGGCTAGATGACTCAGATGCAGTGGAGGATGAACCCGATGTGCTAGTGTTTGACCCGACTTCTTCAAGTGATGAGCCAACTCTTCCAGAGTTACCCACTGTCAAAGCCACCACCAAAAGCGTGGAACCAATTAGCCCTCCAACTGTGAAAGCAGTAGCACCTCCTGTGGTGAAGGCTGTAGCACCTCCCGTAGTGGAGGCAGTAGCAACTCCTGTTGTTGAGACTGTAGCTCCCCCTCCTGCTGTAGAAATGGTTAGTGATGATTCATCGCCGAATTACTTGAAGCGAAAGGAAGCCCAATTTGGATCTATGCCTAGACGTCCTTCTGGCCTACCCAAAGCCGCAGTATTCGATATTGAAATGAATTCGTGGACGCTATTTGGCAGACCCGTAGAGGAATCTAAGTCCTCGACTGTTGTTTCCACCAAACCAAGCAGTAGCGGTACTTCTGCACCAGCAGTTCAAACCAAGGCTCGCAAAGCACCCGCTCTACCTTCAATCCCAACATCTAACAAGAAGAATCAGAACACACCTAGATTGCCTAACATCCCTCAAATATGATGGGGGATGCCCTACTCGGCCATATCAATGGCAGGTGATGGAACGGAGCAATTGGCTCGCGATGTTGAATCATTGCTTGAGAGTGAGCATGGAGAATTATTGCTTTCAGTTGGTGATTTTGTACGACTTCGCATCAAACGTTGGGCACTAATTTTCTTCGCAGGGATGATGATAGGATATCCCGCAGCAGGGCATATCCTAAGTTGGTTGATTAACACTCAACTAATTCCTGATGAGGCTTCCATTGTCATACTACAACCGTTGGAAATAGTCATCATTCAACTTAGATTAGCTTCCCATTTAGCAGTCGCCTTGGTCTTTCTTACTGTAATTGTTGAAGCAGCACTTCTTGCTTCAAAAAATGAAGAGTTGAAGGCAAAAATCCAAGGTGTTGAATTTTCTCAATTGTCCTCATTTAGTAGTGTTTTTCTCGCACTTCTGTGCTCACTAGGACTTGCAGCAGCAGGGATTTGGTATGTGATTGATTTCCTACTACCTCTTCTATTGGATTATCTTCAAGCAGACGCTGCATCTATTGGAGTGTCAACAACTTGGCAACTATCCGCATGGATTGGATTCATAGCAGGTCTATGTCTTGGAGCTGCAATCGGTTTCCAAGTACCCCTAATCACATTAATTGCCCTACGAGGCAATCTGGTAACTATGCAAGAACTGACCAATTATCGCAAACATCTCTGGTTTGCTGGATTCTGTGCTGGTGCAATGCTTTCTCCACCAGATCCACTCTCGATGTTCTTGGTTGCTGGACCCATGTTGATTCTTTTTGAAATCTCACTAATCATAGATAGGATTCTGCCTTAATCAATCCTCAGCGATCGTAGTTCCACGGTTGCGCTCATCTTCTGCATTGGCCACGGCAATGCCATCTTCAACATCAACCCACTTCATCATCACGGTGCCGGCGATAATCAAGATGGCCAAACTTGCGATTGCAACCCGGCTATCATACATCACTGACAAGGTGGTATATGCCATCGGCCCCATGAATGCTGCAACCTTTCCAAAGAAGCCGAAGAAGCCGAAAAATTCTGTGCTTCGTGTCTCTGGGACCATCTGGCCGAACAGGCTGCGAGCAAGGCCCTGACTACCTCCCATCAGAACACCAGCAAGGCAGCCAAGCATGAGCCATTGCCAGAACACCGCCATTCCAAGTGGCTCCCACACATAATCCCGAATTGTCATTGGAATGAAATCGAGTTTACCATCTCCGAGATTAGTCGGATGGTGTATGCCAACCATGGTTGAATTGGATAGACTGCCGCCAATAACAGATATACTGAACCGTGTATCTTCATTTGCGGCCAAGAACGAACTCATATTTTCGTAATCAGCAGTACCATTGACTCCCTCCTCGAAGTGGTTGTTATCACAATCTACACAGAAAGGAAGGATGTGGAGCCAATCATCTTTGAAGTCCTGATCTTCATCACCTATACCAACCAGATCCAATGCGCTAACTGTGATGACATAGGATTCCCCATCCCATTCTGCTTGGTAATCGAACTCATCATGGTCTTCAAGTGCTAGTGGTGCGAACGACATGGCACCGACAATCATCACACACCACATTACCAATGAGAATGTCAACGCTCTCTTCGTCGACCATCGACCTGCAAGCCAAGTGAAGAAGAAGGCTGAGGGGAACGCAACGAATTGGATAATTAGGATAGTAAGGATCAGTTCGCCCATCGTCAGCCCAAGCACAGCAATACCAAAAGCACCTGCTAACGAAGTTACACTGTTGATTCCATCGATGAATAAGAAATAGGCGAACATATAGATGAATAAAGTTCTGAAATTCTTCCATTCCTTGAGAGTTTTGCATACTTCACTGACGCCCAATGTTGTTGCATCCTTGATTGTTAGGTCTACAATCTCGTTCTCAATTTCTGGCTCTGCAACATAGGCAAAGGTGTACCATGCAAATCCAAACCACCAAATTCCAGAAGAAGCGATTGCAACCTGGGTCGCCCATAGAGCGAAATCTGTGCTGAATAACAAACCAAGATGAGCAACCAAGAGTAGGCCGCCACCAAGATATCCATACGCGTATGCCTTGTTTGAAATAGCATCCATCTCGTGATCTTCACCCTGATATGGCAGTAAGGCGTTGTAGAATACACCCGCAGCATTCAATCCAATGTTAGCCAGTAGGAACATGATGAATATCCACATCCACTGGAACGATATATCAAAAATAGGAGCTAATCCCATGAGGAATACAGCCCCAGCCCCAAGCCAAGTCATCCATTTGAGGGCCTGCATCTTGATGCGCTTTCGATCTGCTATTACCCCAATAGATGGGCTGACAATTGCGACCATCAATGTCGCCAATGTGACAGCCAGAGACCATGCGGCATCAGAGGACATTTCCATTCCGATGAGGGTGCCTGTCAATCCGTTAGCCTCAAGGAATAATGCGGCAAACCAAGCAGGCAAAATTGCTGTAGTAACACTGGTTTCAAAGGCTGATTTCCCCCAGTCATACATGCAATATCCACGTATTTGCTTGCTATCGCTCACATCAGCCATATTTCACCGAGTATATACGCGGGCTATGAGTATTACAGTTTAGAGAAACACTATCCCTTTGGGTTCAAATGTGTTACCTATTACGGAAATGTGGGAGGATTCAGTTTGACTTGGTCTCAACCACGTGAAAATTCAATTGATGCCATCAAAATGGGCATCAATCACTTTGATGGTGTGGAATTTGATTTACGTCTATCATCAGATGGCGTGATGATGCTTCATCACGATAACAAAACTGCAGGTGGCAAATATTTCGAAAATCAAACTGCTGATGAATCAAAATCAATTGCAGACACTTTCGATGAATTGATGAATACTTCTGAATTCACCAAACCGTGGCAAGAAGAGGGTAAAACAGTCTGCATTGAACTAAAATCACCCCATCCCAATAGTGGTGTAGCAGGTGGTTGGAAGGGAGGTTCAAAGAAAATCAACTACCTTAGTAAAATGATTCAAATGGTCGAAGAAGCGATCTCTGACCTTGACCTACCTGAAGGGACGACAGTGATTTACGCATTCGACAAAAAATTTCTCAGTGCTGTCAAAAAATCAGGCTGTCAGCACCCTCATGCAATCTTGATGCCACGCCTAAGGGAATGGAGTTCTGGAAACTTCAACAAG
>Ga0066849_10000068_pt1 | contig 33636 bp, 28 predicted proteins | sample ETNtaG_9_FD_65492 | JGI IMG/M metagenome (GOLD analysis project Ga0066849, IMG submission 65492) | Marine microbial and viral communities from oxygen minimum zone, Eastern Pacific Ocean - ETNP201406SV69 | ecosystem: Environmental > Aquatic > Marine > Oceanic | place: Pacific Ocean: Eastern... | reverse complement strand
TCAGTGTTCATGTTTGAAGAATTATCCGTTAATCCAATACCGCTCTCTACTAGCCCCCTTATTCCAGCTAGGGTCGATGATTCATTCTGGCCACCGTCATCTGCACAATGGGACTCCATTAAGCTAGTCAGTTTTGAAGTGACCTCGCCGACAGTAAGCCCATCTGTAGACTTCAGCTTACCAATCCTCTCAAGAGACTCGCCAATGGCTTGCTCTATCTGCGCAGATCCTCCAAAGTCAGCCTCTCCGGCCCAAATTGCTGCATCCGTACCGGCAGACCTACCACTGACCAAGTCTTCTAGGAGTATGTTTCCTGGTAACAGTCCAGATCCATGCATTCCATTGTTTGAGCTTCTACCAGCAGCATATAGGCCTGTATACCACATAGAACCAGAGCCATCATCTGAAATCTGATGAACAATGGCCCTACCATTCTCAGTGCAAGGAATGCCGCCCGTCGTCTCGGCAAAACCAGCGACAATAGGTATGACATCCTTTGAGATGTCCAAACCCGCCCTTTCTTTGACTCTAGAAGAGCTTCGGGCGAACCACATCAATGAATCCTTGCTCAGATCACGTAGATCTAGGATACATGGCTCACCCATAATCACGTCTTCCGGCCCTACATCGTCACCATTCTCTTTCCTAATCCGCCCACCAGAACCGAGGACATCTAATGGGATGTGAATACCACACCCCCTTACCGTCAGCGAGTGTCTTGGTACAAAACCCATCCCTGCCAGCTTAACTCCCGCAGAGAGGGCCAGAGCGCTACCGACACCATCTCCATCGTTTGGATTGGTCCAGAGACCTTGGTATCCCTCTGTTGCCAGTATGATTGCCTTTGCTTGAATTGCACGCAAATCTCCACTCAGCACATCCAGAGCAACAATACCCCTCACCTGGCCATTGTCCATCACTATATTCAGTGGAAGCAAATCAGAGACTCTCTTAATTCCCCTCTTTATCGATTGTTCTTCTAGAATATGAGTTATTTCCATTAATGTCGAATCTCCACAACCAGAGACTCTAGCTACGCTGTGGCCGGGCAATTTGGAAGAATGGGGCAACCCACTGGGACTTCTTCTGAGAACAAGCCCCCAACGTTCCAACTCTGCAAGTACTGCTACGCTCTCGCTACAAATTCTGGAAGCCGAGACACGGTCGACCTCATCGCCTCCTGCTGAGACGGTGTCATCACAATGAGAAGACGAATCCAACTCGCCTATCGAAGCGGCGATTCCAGAAGTCGGCTGAGTACCAGATGCCGAACCAACTCCAGCACCGTCTATCATCAGAGGAGAAAGCCCTCCATCAGAGACGGCTATTGCCGCTCTTAGTGCAGAAGTACCCGCACCGACAACAACAACGTCCCAAGCCTCCATCCAATCAACACGCCCAGTGGACCCAATCTCATGAACGTGACGCCCAAGCCCGCTCAGTCCAAAATGCAACAATTCCTATGCTGACAATCTCCTGACGGCCACTGCTGCATCGATCATCCTTTCAGCAGCGCCCTCAGGATTGAACCCACTAGAGAGCGAAGTCGCCACGACTAGGGATGATAGAGTCTCCCCCCCGGGTCCTCTGAGATTTACCTGAACCGGCCTAGAGCCAGAAGTAGTAGAGGGCCAGGCCAGGCCAATCCACAATACAAGACAGTCATCTATCAGTCTACCAAGAACGTCAACCAATCCATTTTCCTCAGCACCTAGGATTGCCGGCCCCTTTAGCTTCTTAGACAGAGGGGGACTAAGTCCAAGCGTCTGGAATCCAGGCTCCCCGTCTGCTGCAATAATCTCCACTTCTATCGAAGACTCCTTTTTGGAATGGTTGTGAATCATAATGAACAGATCTCCTTGGCCCTGCGAGCATCTTGGAGGGAGATCAAGATCCAATCTCCAGCTATTTTCTGTGAGTGAGGAATGCCCCTTCATTGCAGCATCCTGAAGCCTATCAATCAATCTAAACAAACCGGGTTGCCAGGCTCTTGTGTGCGCCATCAGCCTACGCAGTGAATTGACGTTGAATGTCGACTCATCATCTTTCAGATCATCTATAGCAGCTACTCGAAAAACCCTCTTTGCCTCAGAAATTAAACGATCCTCATCAAGCAACTCAAGATGATTTAGATGCACAACTCTGAGAAGGTGTTCGACTGCAGATTTCGGAGTCTGGTTTACCCTGACTTTTTTCTCTAGTGAGGTCATCCAATCATCCCAAGAACCCGCGGTTTCCGGATCCAAGTGAGCAACCAATAGGTCGGAGAGAACCCAGTCCAGCGTACTATGATGCAACGTCGGAGCATGCAGGGATAGGAGGGGGAAGTCTTCTTCAGTCATCGGAGTTCTTTGCATTAGTTGAAGGGTGTTCAACAAAGAAACCCCTGCAAGGAATACTACTAGGGTGTATAAGATCGACACCAAATTATCGGTTCTTTCCATATCCAAAGTCGAGTTTATCGACAAAGATGAAACAACGACGCATAGTATCCTTGTCCTCTCTCTTAGTACGCGTTCATGCAGCGTATTCAGAATTCGCTCCACGCCTGGGTATGACTCCATGGAGCGCTTACCGCCTATTTTCAGTTGCATTCGGTCTCTTGCCGACATTTGTGCAAAAGAAGAAGCAAGTAGAGTAGGTATAAACAGCAAGGAAAGTACAATGAAAATCCCTAGGCCCACCTCGACATATGCGTACTCCTGCTCAGATAGCATCAGAATTGAATAGACAAAACCCGCCAAAGATAGCAAGACACGAAGCTCAGGAGTACCCCTAACTATCGAAATACGAGTCCACAGTGACCTCTGAGAGTCCCTAATTCTTACTCTCCGCTCAAGAGCGGACTCACTGACCTGTCCGAAGCTACTGTCCTCTCCGTATGGATTTGGTAAGATGGCGTCACTATCGCTCACGACCTCCTGACAAGCCCCCTCCGCTTCATGCCATCGGAGAAATCACACTCTGAAATCACTCTTTTGCGCCATCACATTTCTTGAGGTATGGGTACTCGCGAGAGCGGGCGTGTAGCATAGCCTGGATAATGCACCGGCCTCCTAAGCCGGGGACCGCGGGTTCGAATCCTGCCGCGCCCGCCACTATCTGGCAGTCAGACCGTGAAATCGGCCCATCGAAGCGGCTTGATGCAGGAACCTCTCAAAATGTATGCGAGGATACATCGATCTCTGAACTCCAACATCACACTCGCAAAGAGCTTCTAGTAGGCCTGATCGTAGATTTGGAGGTAGGTTCAGCCTCCTTCCGACTAGTACATTGTGAATTTGAGAAATCAGATCGGTGGCATCCAAGCCATTGTTCGCCATTAGCTCGTCTACTTCGGCTATCGCCCCAGAAAGCACCTTTCTTTTCCTTCCGCCTTTTTCGATCCATTTCCATTCAACCACTCTTCCTCTGAGGGCCAGCTCGACTAGATGTCTCCCAGCTTGCATTGTCGAGGCTTGAACCAGTTTGTGAACGGAGGACCTGTCACCCGCTAGCCCCCTTATTTCCAATAGCTCCAAGGTGAACACAGCCTTCTTCAGGTTGCCATCGCAAACATAAGCAATGTCCTCAAGCACCCCTTCTGCCGGATCAGACCCATATTTCTTTGATATCATATTCAAGGTCTCGATTACCGTGCTCCTACCGCTCGATGGAATCCTGATCATCTGACTTCTAGACCTGAGCGCCTCGATTATCCTTGAAGGGGCGCGTGCAACTAGTACAAAGCGCGAAGCAGGCCCAACCGTTTCCATCATTCTTCTCAGGTATGCCTGCCTAATGTGCCCTAGGTGATCGGCATCTTCTATCACAATTAATCGGCTAATTGGCGTGTAGCCATCATCAAAGATGCTTTCCGAACCAGCGGGAGCTACGTTGCTCTCAAAAGAGACGGAAATACCCCTATCAAAAGCATCCAGACTCAGCCTTCCTGCAAGGGTATCACTAGCAGAGCCCCCTGGCCTAAGGAAGCTTTCGAAGAGCCCCATGGCTCCCCTCTTCTTAGCTAGATCTCTGGCTTGCAGCACATGAGTTGTAGACTTCCAACCCGGCCCTAGCATCTGTCTTGCCACCAACCTCCATGATGCGGTTTTGCCCACTCCTGCCGGCCCAGTAACCAGGAGATGAGGCGGGTCGGAGGAAGTGCTGTAAGCTTTCAAGGAGATTTTCACCGATTCGGGTACGGCTAAATCGTCGAATTTTACCGGGGCCTCGGTTTCCAGCCAGCTCGCCACACACTACAGCGTGAAGTGACGGGTCTTGAACTCCGCGATGATTACTCGGCCTTGAGAACCTTCGACATTCCTTCCTTCCTTGGCTTGACGAAAATCCGGTAACCGCACTTGTGGCACGATTTCCCAGTTGAGCCAGCTTCCGCCCAAGTCATGTGTCCGCAATTTATGCACTTATACCGAATTTCCATTGGGTCCATGGGCGAGTTACAGTGGCTGCAAGACTCCTCCCCAGTTGGATTGTGGTCTCGCTTGTCAGTACGGTTGCAGTTTCTGCATTTGTATAGAACAACTTGGCTGCTCATTGGGCCGGCGAATTGCCCAGCCTTCTTCAACCTGTCCTATCCCTCAATCCGCCTTTCCTGCACGTTTACAGACATCGACAAAGTTCTCAAAAATGGTGTTTCCGAACTCGGTGTCATTGACTTCAGGATGAAATTGGAGTCCAAATCTTCCCAATCCCTCATTCTCCATGGCTTGCACGTCACAAGACTCGCTTCTAGCGGTAACGGCGAACCCAGGAGGTAGCTCAGTGACCTCGTCATTGTGACTTTCCCATACCGTCTGCTCATCCGGGGTCCCTGTGAAAAGAGCGCCACCCCCATCAACCAGACTAATTCGCGCCTCACCAAATTCCGGCCTTGGAGCTTCTCCTGCATCGCCCCCATAATGCTTGGCCATGAACTGGTGCCCAGCGCAAATTCCAAGGATCGGCACATCCAATTCGAGATATTCCCCACAGTTGCCCAACTCACCAGTTAGGCCAACTCTTGCAGCACCGCCCGACAGGATAAGCCCGTCGACATTTCTCATTTCATTCACTGGGGTCGTGTTGGGGAGTATCTGGGTTTCAACGCCCAGATATCTCAACATCCGCCACTCCCGATGGGTCCACTGGCCACCATTATCTATGATGTCAATTACGACTCTGGCACCCTCCATGAAGAAGCTGAGAGGGGTTGGACCATGAATAATGCCCTATCAAAGCTTGAAAAAGGAAAACAATCTCGGTCGGGACCTAGCCCCGATGGTGTAGTGGCCTATCATGCAGCCCTGTCGAGGCTGCGACCCGGGTTCAAATCCCGGTCGGGGCGCCAATTTATGGCCCAATCCAGGCCTCGAATGAGCACAATCTAAGGCTGCTGCTGTAATCCCTCTTGATTTGCAATGACGGCCGCAACTCTCCTTCTAGGAGCGATGGCAAGACTCGAACCAGCTCCTGATTGGCTTCTTCTATTTCGTCCTCCGCTACTACAACCCTCCCTCTAATCAAGGAGGGGGTGTCCAAATCTAGCAGGGGGACAATCTTGGGGAGGAGCTCGATAGTTCGATGGGGCAGGTTTACCAACACTAGATCCCATTTTCCCACTAGATCATGATTATTTTGTAGATTTGTTGCATCGTAAACTCCAGCAAACCTGCCCTCATACAGCATCTGCAGGGGAATGGATGTTCTTGGATACTCTCTGTTGTCCCACCTACTAAGGTTCTCCATCAGCATCTCAATCGCATGTGGATTCAGGTCTGTAGCCGCTAGGCTGCCGATTAGTCCTGGCTCTTTCAACAAAGCGCCTATGGCCGGACCGACACCACAGAATGGGTCGAAGACCCTTATTGGCCTGCCGAGTTTCTCTCTCAGACTCTTTGCGAGAGCAACCGTCTCGATTCGCTCGGTCTGTAGCTTTGTGGAATAGAATGCCTTGTTTGGGTCACAGGTGATTCTAATGCCAGACTCCCTTATCGAGACCCTTGTATGACACAATCGGGGGGGTATCTCGCTTAGGAAAATAGTATCACCATCCCTTGCGCCGATTGGAGTTAGCTTTCGCACTCTTAACTCGCCCTGAACGCCCTCGTCGTTAAGGATCAAGCGAATGTGGGGGTGGGATCTCAGCTTCGCCTCAGCAATCTCGGAAATATGGTCGGAGACCTCATCATCCACTCTGACAACCATCATGTCTGAAACAAATTCATGAGATGATGGCCACGAATCCCCCTTTTCTAGGACCAGCTCCTTTCCAACCAATTCTTCTAGGTGGCTCAACCAGTCTGCCAATCTCCGTTTTTCCTGGATTCCCTCCCTTAATTCGATGTCATATGAGTCAAGAGGCAGGGGTAAATCGGCGGGTGCTGAGTCATCGACGGGAATAAACCTGTAGCCTTCTGTAGAGGAAGGCACGATCAGAAAACCTAGACCGAGCCAGCCCTCTTCCCTCAACTTAGCTAGTACCCCCTCAATTTCGCGATCAGGAACAACTAGGTGGCGCAGCACGTTGATGTGAGGGGACGAGTCGGAACCCTTCACAATGACGGCGAAGTCGCTTGCTCCCGGACTTTGGCTAATTGGCATAGGTCCGGGTGATTTGGAGCACATGACAGACCGCGCAAAGAAGGTGGCAAGGGCTTGCAAGAGACGTTATCTGGAGGGATATACGGCAGTGATTCCCTCCAGTCAGGAAGAGCTTTTGGAAGGCGTTATCGGAGACTGGGAACGACTAATGCGACCCTCGGTCGAGAGTCCGGACTCGATACTCCAAGAGGCAAGGGACTCCCCAATAGCGATACTAGTGGTCGGCGACCCAATGCAGGCAACGACGCATATCGATTTGGAGGCTAGGTGTGCAGAGCAAGGCATTGGCTTCGAAGTGGTTCCAGGGATGTCAGCCACTACGATGGCGGTATCCCTCTCGGGTCTGCAGTCATACAGATTTGGTCGCCAGGTTACACTCCCCTACAGATACGGGGACTACCTTCCCACTTCACCGCTTGAGATGATATACTCAAATTACTCCATGGACTTGCACACACTGGTCTTGCTTGATTTGGACCCGAATGGCATGGGTTTCGATCCACCAAAACCAATGCAGCCGAATGAGGCCGTGAGAATACTAGAGGAAATGACCAAACGAATCGCAGATCAGGACGGAGACCCTCACCCCGCTCAAATCCCTGTGCAGGAGTGGTTGGGCATTCTGATTAGTGACATAGGCACCCAAAAAGAGAGCGTGACTACTGGCAATCTCAGAACAATCTCCTCCTTCTTAGACGGCTGGGTGCACACACTAATCTTGCCAGCAAGCATGAGCGACAATGAGAAGGACGCCTTTGAACGAAGAAAGCCCAGATAAAACGCTTGCGACGCACTCAAGACTTCCATACCCTTCCGAGACACGTTAGCATGGCCAAACCACCAGCCGAGGTTCGCTTTCCCGGTGATAAGAATCGTCGAAGGAAGATGAGAGTAAGAGGTATCAAGCAGGCTTCCCAGGAGATTCAACGCAGACTGGAGACAAATCTGGACGCCCTTCTTGAAGACCCGGAGGCGTTTGTTCCTGAAATAGTCGGTGAGCTAGGCAAGGTATCCCTCTTTGGTCCAAAGGATCCAATGGCCCTGACACTGAGAGAAATGGCAATAGTGGCTTCAAAACGAAACGACGTCAGATGGCTTAGGAAGAGGATGGCGAAAAAGGGAGGGGACACAGTATGCAGGGCCCTAGCAGGGTCACTACTAGCCGCCTCGGAGGAAGACCTGTCCACGGTATCCGTCTTCAAGCACCCACTTTACGGGAATGCCAGCTTCCTTCGCAGAGGCAACGGCAAGCAGAGCCATCAAGTCGGCATTCAGAACTTCACAAATCCAAAGCTAAGGCTGCTGGTGTGGGACGACCACGCAAAGGCAGGCCAGTACTTTTTCTCATGGGACGACGGCTTTGTTTGGACTGGAACCAATCCAGATGCCCCATCGGGATGGATCGATTGGGCTTTGGAGAACTCATCGGTCGACCTTTCAGGCAAGGAGGTCCGCTGGGCCTCCGGATTGGATGAGGATACGGTTCGGGAGGGAGATTTTAGTCCACAGGGCTGGCTAAGGATGAGATTCCAGGATGGAACCATCGTAGGTCTTTCCCAATCTGCACTATCCAGAACTCTTGAGCCGTTCGTCCAGAGCATCGCGATCTCAATGATGCCTCCGAACAAGCTGGGGGAGATTTGTGATCTCTCTTGGATGTGGAGGCCAGAGGGATGGCCCGAGGATAGACCCCTGCCCGAGGAAGGAGTCAACTCCTTGGAAGAGGCGTTGCAAGCATGGCTGAAGATGTCCCTAGAGGACGCTACACTATTTCGCAACTGCAGGTCATGCATCCTAAACTCGATCGAGGATGGTTTTGTCGTTGGCAGCCATTGGTTCGCCCAGAACGACGAGGAAGGATTCCTTCAGCACATGAACGGAACCGAGGACGAACGAAGGGCGATCTCCTTCGTAGTGTCATCTCTCGAAGGGGGCATCCATGTGAGATCAGATGGCGTCTCGCTAAAGGTAAAGGAGAAGGTTGTCAGGTTGGAGGACTCGTCCTGCCACCCTGTCCTTGTAGCGCTATGGCCCGAATATGGCATGGATCTCCTACAGGAACTATATGATCTATCTGAGGAAGAGGCCGAGTCAGTGCACACACGCCAGTCCAAACGAAAGCAGGGCTTCGGCGCCTTCTTTAGGGAGCTGAATGAGTCAGTAAGCACCGCAAAGAGGCTCGACCGCCTACCTTGGGCGGAGTCCGAGCTCCCAACACCACTGTCATTCGCAGATAGCCTGGTAAGACGCGCTGCAGAGGAGGGAATCGCCCCAACCGTGACGATGGCACGCAAGGGACGTGGGCTGGAGTCAGCAATGGGATGGGCATGGCTTGTCGTGCACGACAGGACTGAGTCTGATGCCTGGCGGTTTGATGAAGAGAGCAGGGATAAGGGTGGGGACTGGGTTCCAGCTCTCAGGGCACTTTGGGATGCAGCGGAATCCTTGTTGCTGAAGGACGACCTTTCCGCGGAATCAGAATACAGGTCTGCGATGAAGTGGCTGGCCGAATCGACAGGTTCCGGTACACTACCCTAGAGGCCATAGATGACTCTCTAATGGCAGTTGAATGCAATAGTTCATTTCCTGCCTTTACGCGACTAAGGACATGGAAGCTACTGCTCTGAGTGGCCTGTTAGTTTCCGGGTGGGTCTGAGGCGATAGAGTGGCCTTGGAGGCCCCGCCAGCGTCCTCGCCTGCCGTTCACAACGTAATGGTAGCCAACACCAGCAAGGACACCAAACCTGAGCTGATGGTCAGGAGGATGCTTAGAGAAGCGCAATACCCTGGCTACAGGATCCACTGGAGGATAGATGACGAGAGGGATCGGTACGTATGCAGACCAGACATCACATACCCGGGCAGAATGATTGCGGTTTTTGTTAATGGCTGCTTCTGGCATCGATGCCCAAGATGCGACCTCGGCCTTCCCAAGACCAACGTTGACTATTGGAGCCAGAAATTCAACAAGAACGTAGAAAGAGATACCAGAAAGCAGAACACGCTATTGGATATGGGCTGGAACGTTCATACCATATGGGAGTGCGACATTGGTGGTGGGGTGGGTGGACTGCTTGAAAAGCTGGCTCCTTAGTCTATAGGCGTAGCTTTCTTGAACAGAACCTCCTAACAGCGAACGTGCAAAAGGGGAAGCGGATTCACAGGCATGGGCCATATCGGCTCTACGCCCCGATTTACGATCGTCTATTCGCCCCCGGCTTCTCGGAAGGGCATTCGATGATGTACGAATCTCTAGACTTGGAGGGTGGCGACAGGATACTTGAGGTCGGTGTTGGTACTGGCGTTTCATTGACGTTTTGCCCCAGCTTCGTCGAGGTGGAAGCAATTGACTTCAGTTCACATATGCTAAAGAAAGCGCAGGAAAGAGCAACCAAAGGCGAGATCTCTGCAAGGGTTGCATTCTCCCAGATGGATGCACATTCACTACAATTCGATGACGACTTCTTCGATCATTCGGTAATCGCGCACGCCCTCGCAGTCGTAGCAGAGCCGCTGGTTGTTCTAGAGGAAATGAAGAGGGTGACAAAGAGCGGTGGAAGAATCACAATTGTCAATCACTACACTAGGGGGGGAGGCAAGCTAATCTCTTTGGTTAATCCGTTCAGGAAGCGAATGGGCCTCGGGATGCACGTTGAATTTACGAAACTGATCGAGAAATGCGGACTATCTCTGATTCGTGAGGAGAGGGTGAATAAGAACTCCTCAAGTATCCTAGTCTGCTCAGTGCCCTAACGCGTCTTTGAAAAATAGAGGTTTGTAAAAATGAGGCTAGTAACTTTTGTCAGGTTCATGAGGCAGATTCTCAGAGAAGGGCCAGCAGATCTGGAGTGGATACAAAGACAGGGACTTCTAGCAGTCAAGCTGACCCAGATTTTTGCTCTAAGGCCCGATTTGTTGGGCATAGAGAAGTGTAAGCAGCTACAGAAGATGTACAGGGACGCCGCTACCATACCACTTGCGAATTTTCACGAAATCATCAAACAAAAGGCTCATCCCTCATTTCATGAAGCGATCAGTACGATTGAAGAGACGCCAATGGCAGCCGCATCAATCGGACAGGTTCATCGGGCTAGACTCAATACCGGCGAAGAGGTAGCCGTCAAAGTAATCAAATCTGACCACGAGAAGCGATTCAAGAAGGATGTCTCCCGATTAATGAGATGGATGAAGCTAGTCCTAGTCATTTCTCCCAAGCTGAGGCGTGTAGGAAACCCCCTAGCCCTGATTCGACACGTTGAGGATTATACGACAAGAGAATTGGACTTGAGGAACGAAATTCTTGGTGGCTTGGAACTCAGGAGGATTAAAGATGAACTAAGCTCCAAGTTCCCAATGCCAAGGCTACGATTGCCGAAGTATTACACAGAGATCTCAAATGAGCACGTACTTGTTTCTGAGCTAATTGATGGAAAGACCTTGGAGGAGCATATATCAGACCAGGATATCCCCTGGGAATACCTCATCGAACTATTTCGAATCCAGGGTGCCTACATGTTTGGCATTGGCATATTTCACGGAGACCTGCATCCTGGTAACTGCATCGTTGATGCGGAAGGGAACTTCGTCTTCATTGACAATGGAGCCATTTGTGAGGCACCAAGGAGTACAAGCCTCCCTCTGTTCAGGTTCTTCGATCATCTCTCGAATCAGCGCTTGGATGATGCATTCGAAGCACTACTTGCTCTAACTGGTAATCGCCCCAACGATCAGAAAGTAAGTATCTTCAAGAAGGAAATGAGCAAGATTTACGATGGTTTCGGAGAGAAAAGCGTCGGAGAACAGAGTCTGACTGAACTGATGATGAATACGGTCAGAGCTGCAGTGGAACACGCAGGAGCCGACTTCGGAGAGGAGGCATTCCCGATTATTAGGTCTCTAATGTACATGGACGGGTTGGTTATTCGAACTCACCCGAGAGTCAAGTTGATTGCAGAGATGGGACCGTCGCTGACTGAATTCAAGGAAGGACTGGACCTAGGGTAGCGTGATGGCAATGGCAAATGATAGCGACGTCATTGTAGTTGGAGCCGGTCCAGGAGGCTTGTCGTGTGCCATGCTTCTAGCAAAGGCAGGAATCAAGGTGACAATATTGGAGAAATCGGATGGAGTTGGCGGGAGGACACGAGTCTTCGAGAAAGATGGATATAAGTTCGACAATGGACCGACCTTCTTCCATTACCCAGAAATCGCCGAGGGGATTTTTTCCGCCCTAGGACTTGACGCCTATGAGGAGCTAGGACTAATCCCTCTTGAGCCAAACTATCGACTTGTCTTTGGTGCAGGAGGATCGCTTAATGCTACTACGGATCTCGATAGCATGGTAGAGCAGATCAGGGATCTGTGCGGCGAAGAGAACGCGCAGGGATTCAAGTCCTACATCGAAGATAATAGGACGAAGCTGCGACTGTCTAAGAATTGCCTAAACTCTCCATGGAAGGGACCAAGCGATCTCCTCAACCGTAGAGCATTCAGGGTCGCCAGAGTCCTGAGACCATGGCGCAGCGTCGCCTCCGATCTTTCGCGGATGTTCTCCGATGAGAGGATGCAACTTGCAATGTCATTCCAAACAAAGTACCTCGGAATGAGCCCATTCCAAGCTCCAAGCTTATTTACAATACTAGCCTATCTTGAGTACGAACATGGGGTTTTCCATGCAGAAGGAGGTCTTGGCACCATCACTCAGAAGATGGGGGAGATAGCTAGGGGATTGGGAGTAGAAATTCGATTGAATGAGCCTGTTAGGGAATTCATGTTCGATGGAAAGACGGTAGTAGGCGCCAGGACTGACGAGGGGACTTACTCAGCAGATAGATTCGTGATGAATGTAGACTTCGCTACTGGCATCAAGGGACTAGTGCCCGACAAACTACGAAGACGCTGGTCAGACAGAAAGCTGGACCAGAAGTCTTACTCATGTTCCACATTTATGCTCTATTTGGGAGTAGACAGGTTGTATGAAACGCCCCATCATCAAATATACGCTGCAAAGGATTACCAGAGGAACCTAAGGGAGGTAACAGAGCACAAGGTGACTTGGGATGACCCCTCAATCTATGTCCAGAATGCGTGCGTAACGGATCAGACAATGGCCCCGGAGGGCCACTCGACCCTTTACGTACTAGTTCCTGTTAGTAACTCGCATTCAGGAATCAATTGGGATGAGATAAAGAACGAATACATGGACGTGATTCTGTCACAGATGTCCCACTTGGGTTTTCCAAACGTGAAGGATCACATCGTCTCTCAGACAATCGTTACCCCGGACGACTGGGCTTCCCGTGACATATACAAGGGTGCAGTTTTCAATCTCGCCCATGGATTGGACCAGATGCTGTGGCGCCGACCTCAGAATAGGTTTGAGGAACTTGACCGATTGTACCTTGTCGGAGGGGGAACCCATCCCGGCAGTGGTCTACCGACGATTCTAGAGAGTGGACGAATTTCAGCAAAGATGATTTGTGCCGATTTGGGGGTGGATCCGGAATGGAACGGCGCAGATCCATGGTTCGAAGACCTCAGGAGGCCAACCCTCAAGGCTAGAAATGAATAGGACAGAACAAGAGGGGTAGCTAGGTGGACATATACGACATCTCATTTTTTCTATCCACCATGTGGATAGGGCCATTTTGGGTTGCAATGCTGGTATACCCCGAGCATGAAATAACTGAGAAGATGATGAGGGGGCCTTGGTTCTTCCTCGGCCCAATCGCAATTTGGTTCGTCGTCTCCGCCTCCGATCCTCAGGCATTGGTCGATCTTGCAAAGGACTCACTCGACCCATCGAATACTATGGCTTCACTCGCAGCACTACTTGGGACCAGAGCAGGCGCAGCTGCTGCTTGGGCGCACATGGTCGCTGGTGATATTTTTGTCACTAGATGGATGTGGAGGAGATGCATAGAGAACGGAAGCGAGCGATGGGTCACTGCAGCAACGGTATTCTTCGGCGTCATGTTAATGCCGGTCGGAGTCGCACTTCATATGGCTCTGGTCAGTGATAGCACGGATTGAGACTATGCATGAGAATGTTGAGCACCTGATCGCTGTAGCTTACGGCATCCCATTCATTTGGATAGGCATTCAGCACTTCATTGATCCAGAGTGGTTTGAGCCAATAGTACCGACTCCCCTTGGAAATCCAACGTTCTGGGTCTATCTAAGTGGGGCTTTCGAAATAGTCCTAGGTCTGGGGATAGCTCTTCCTTGGTTCCGAAAGGAGGCAGCTATGGGAATAGTAATCATGCTAGTGGTTCTTTATTGGGCCAATCTCAACATGTGGGTCAATGACATTCCAATTGGCGGGACACGACTCTCCCAAAGAGGGCACATAATCAGAGGCGTAATTCAATTGGCGCTCATCTTTGCGGCTCTCTGGATAGGTGGCTGGATAGGTCAAAAGCCTAGAGCAATCTGACCAGATGATGTTCTTTCGTCCCATATTCTAAGTCTGACCAGCTTCTGCTAGGGGGGTGGAACCCCTGAGGACGGCAATAATTCTCGCACATCCCATTGCTGCTTCAATCCTGATATGGGCCTTCTACAAGCAACATGGATGGGTGCCCAAGCTAGGCTTTGCAAGCAGAGAAGATAGGGAAGTGGCCATCAGAGAGCACGAGTCAATGGGGAACAAGGTAGCATTTGCAGTATTCATTGTGGTTGCAACTGCGCTTATCTCAAACGTTCTCAGAGGGAAAATCGACAACAACGACTACTCAAGCCTCTTGCTACCAGGGTTCCATGGATGGACAGGATTAATCGGTCTGGCGATGATGGGTGTCCTTTGGAGACTAGGAAGAAAGACATCCGAGGCAAGAGACTCAGGTGAGAAATTTGCTAGAATCAAGCAGGCGCATGAGAAAATGAGCGATTTAATCGCATTGTTGGTTGCGATCCATGCCTTCCTAGGCTTCCTCTATCTTCTATCCATTCTGTGATTACGATTGGACCACAGTTCAAGCCATCCTGCAATGTTATCCTCGATATCGGAACTATCTATGGTATTTTCAAGCATCACTGATGGAAAAATAGGCTTAATTCTACATCCACAAGCATTTGCGTGACCGCCACCGTCTGGATCAAAACTAGTCGCCAATTTAGTCAGATCAAAGATCCCCCCATTATTGTGGAGAAATGAGTTAGTGTAAAATGACGCAGAGACCGGGTATGTACCATCTTCACCAAACTCAGCCCCAATATCCCCATGTATCACTATGCAGGCATCACATGAATCACCCACTATAGCAGTCACAAGATAGCCATTCGATCTGACTCCCAAGCCCTCAAGACGCGCTATAGCCATACGGTCAACTATCGTCACCCTGTCAGCAATTAAATCGGAAATCTCATTCATTCGAGCCTTTTCTTGTTTGACACAATGGGAAATTTTTGGAATAGTGAGAATCTCTTCAGCTTGCAAACCATCTCTAATTGAGTCCAAAATCAAAATCGCAATTCCATTTTCTTCATCTACGACTCTTCCTAGCCAAACAATTGGATTGTCAGATAGGAATTCATCTCTCGTGATTCCTCCCCCATCCAATTTGTCAACCCAAACTAGCAGTTCATCAAGATCCGACAAATCAATGGTGGGCCCTATTAGATCGTATGCTATTCTAGCCGCAGATGGGCTATCCTTCCAGACTATACAGCTCCCCTTTTCCTTCAATTCAGTTGGTTTGTTCGATTGATGATGATCAATACTCAGACCACAATTTGGACGCATGGGAAGATCACAAATCGCCGTTTTACTGTCAATTAGATGGTCCAGCATTCCTGCCCTAATCTCACCGGGGTGTCCAAAGAACACCTCGGCATTGGGCCAATGTCGCTTTAGTATGGCGGCAGTTACAACTCCATCTAGGTCATTATCGGTGACAATTCGATTGATATCTAGATCAAGCGCACCAACTACCATGTTTATCCGAGCTGAAACCGACAAATTGTGGTTTCGGATTAACACAGACAGTCGGAAGGTTTTCATCAGCTTCAATCACTCGTCATATTTGTGACGGGTGCGGTCGATGAACTCCTAGAGACTTCCTGCGGATTCTTGCTGATTAACTTCGATAGCATCCTGCTTCTTCAGTATCCACAGGGCCATTGGAGCTTTCCAAAGGGACACGTCGAAGTCGGCGACTCGGACCACCACCATACTGCACTTAGGGAGCTTTCCGAGGAGACTGGGATTACCGAGGTTTCTATTGATCACGGTTGGAAAATGAAAACTGAGTATACCTTTTCAAGAAAGGGACGTAAGATTCCAAAGCAGGTTTTTTGGTATCTAGCAGAAACAAGTCAACTTGATGTAAAACTATCTCATGAGCATACCAACTTCCTTTGGCTTGAGATGGATCAGGCCGAACAGCAGGTTACATTTGATCAAGAGAAGCATCTGGTCAAATCCGCTAGAGAATATCTCATCGGAGTGGGAAAGCTCACAAATTAGCCGCCTCTTTCGCCAAGTGGCGTCCAGAGGGTTTCGACCTCACCAGAAAGCTTGGCAGACAATCTGGAGAAAATGAACAGCCAATCAGAAATCCTGTTCAGATAAGCCAATACCTCGTCTCTGACCGCATCCCCCCCTTGCTCGCTTTTTAGATAACAGGCAACTCTTTCTGCCCTTCTAGCCACTGTTCTAGCAACATGCGCGGATGCAGACGGCCCCTGGCCAGCAGGCAGGATGAATGACTCCAATGGATCCAGATGCTCAAGCCATTTGTCCATTTCCTCCACTAGTCTGTTTGCTTGCTTCCAACCGACAAGAGATACCGTTTCAGGCAGTGACTCTGGAGGGCATGCACATTCTCCCCCAATATCGAAGAGCTCCTGCTGCAATAGGCCCAATGATGAATCTAGCTTTTCGATTTCAAGCACGCTAATGGAATCCGATCTTGCCAATTCCATCCTCAGAACGCCAATCTGGGAGTTCAACTCGTCTATCGTGCCGTAAAGCTCGACTCGAGCACTCTCCTTACCCACCCTAGTACCATCGAGAAGAGAAGTCTCACCTCCGTCTCCGGTCCCCGTGTGTACCCTGTTGATACGAACCATGTCCCTGCGAAGTGAACTAGGATATCAATCGTTTCAGTGCAATGACTCATTCAGAGCATTCTCAATTGCTTCAATCCATGAAGAATCAACAGCGGCCCATCCACCCATCTTTTCTAGCTCAATCATGTGATAGTCTTCTTCTTCTGAATTTCCAAGCTTCCTTTGGATTAATATCAGTGCGGCATGACTCATTGAATTTATCCATGGACCCTCCATATCCCATGACTTCTCAAAGTGTGAAATAGCCCCATTTGGCCCCTCAATCAACCCTCTACGTATCTGCCTCAACCCTGACTTCGACCACGCAATCCCTGGCACGCCCACAACTAGGCCTCTGAAAACAAGGTAAATCTCCAGAAGGACTACTAAGCTCGCCATGATGAAAGAAACCATCTGCTGGAATTCATTTGCCGAATCCCAATAATCAACAAGTAGAGAGACGACTCCCACGGAGAACAAAACTCCCCCCAAAGGAGCTAGAATAACATCATGGTTGGAATAAGCCATACTCCTGACACCCGATACAACAGCAATTCCACCGACCAAGGAAGTCAGCACACTTGGAAACTGATCAGAACCAGAACGAGGACTATTGTGGGCAATCCAAAAGAAAAGAGCTAGGATTAGCACTATGTAGGCAAATCTAGAGCTTATCTCCGGGAAGGGTTGCAACCTACTCAGGTAAATTCCAATACAACCAACAGTGAGGCTTAGCACTATCCACATTATCATTCAGTCACCCAAATCCGATTTACTTCCCCAACCAGGTTTCCAGAAATCCTCATCATCCAAACACTCCACCCATCCTTCATCATCGGACATTAATAGCCTATTTGCACGCCTTTCCAAACCATCTAGAAGAGCCGCATCAACTTCTCCTTGGGAATGTGTAGATCTCCATTCAGTCCGAATTTCAAGAACTAACTCCTGTCCACTAGCTCTGGAGTCGTAATGACGCTCACAAATCTCTCTTAGATCCTGAATCCACATCCTAGAACCACGCAAATGGGGCTCGCTAAAAGGAAAAACGCTTCTTTTCTTGAAGGGCCACCATCCCATATTTTCTCGCGACTGAGCCCACCTCCTTCATGCTTTGTGAATTGCTAAATGTCAACTTACTTGCCGCCCTCTATGGGGCGTGTCATCGTACACCTATTCGGGAGGCCAAAAAGTAAGGCTATTCAGGAAGTAATATCCGATTATGAGGGCAGGCTTAGGTCAAGGGGGATAAGCTTGGAAACCCACACAACTAAAGGAGGTAATGTAGGGTACGAGAAGTCACTAACGTCTATGCAAGGGAACTTGGTACTGCTCGATGAAGCTGGAAAACAAATGAGCAGTATGGAATTAGCTAGTTGGCTAGAATCCGCTATTCTGGACAATGAGAATACCAATCTGGCGATTGGCCCACCTGATGGGCATCGGGATGAGATTAGGAGATACGCATCTTCAACCATCTCGTTATCGAGAATGACTTTGACACACGATATGGCGGCGCAACTAATCATTGAGCAGCTATATAGGGCATCGGAGATTAACAGGGGGTCACCCTACCACAGGGACTGAGCTCAGATTACAATCATAGCACCGAGAGACTGAAAAACACCTCCGGAACCTTTCAATTCATAAGGTATACATTTGCCAAGGCAATCATACGGGGGAAGCGTGGATATCATGGAAGCGGGCATCAACGTTAACCAAAGCAAGCTAACCGCACTTTCCTTGGTGGCTATAATGCTCCTTAGTAGCCAATTATTCGCAATTCAACAGGAGAGTCCAGAAGGCAAGTCAGAGCAAACATCTGTGCCTAAGAGATCGGCTTATCAGCAGTATGATCAGTTCTCAGGTTTTGTTCAGGGGGACCAGGTCCATCCTGCACCAACCGCTCCCTACCAAGAAAGACCCCACCACGATCTTTTTTTCCATGACCACGCTTCATACTATGGGAAGGTCTCCGACCCTTCTTCATTGACTCGCGATCCCTCCTACGGATTCTTCCTAGAGGAAACAAACACAGACGACCATGACAACGATGGGATAAGCGACCTGAACGATCTTGATGACGACAACGACGGGATAAATGACCTAATTGAGAGATTCGACGGCTGTTTTGGCACCGACCCCTTCGACCATGACAACGACGGCATCACCGACGAGTTCGATAATGATGATGACAACGACGGCATCCTCGAGGGTCCGATTGACTACGAGCAGGGAACAGACCCATGGAATGTCAGCATGAACCGGTACGTCATGCCAGATACAGTTCACCCATGGACAGGGACACCTGTAGGCTCGGGTTATTTGACTGACCAAAATCCCATGGATCACGACAATGATGGCATCCCTGATGAGGATATAGACGGTTCAGGGAGAGGGTCATACGACGAGGATGACGACAATGATGGCCGAATAGATCAATTCTACTGGCCATGCGACTTTGACAATGATACCTACCAAGACTACTTTGATCTCGATGATGACAATGATGGCTTAGAGGACCTTTTCGATGTCCACCCCTGGAGGTTCGATGCTCCGACACAAAACATCACAACAGCACCAGGAATACTCTGGGATCCAGCAATAAGAGTATCTTGGGATTCCTATGAGTCTTTCGTGGGCGGCCTCGATTTTGTTGCTCTAGAGGCTCTAAACCATCCAAGAGAGCAGAGCTTCTTTGAGATCTACGATGGGGATCTAGACGGGGACACCATTCCAAATTTCCTTGATCCGGACGACGATAATGATGGAGCACCGGACTCAATAGATACAGACGACGACAACGACGGCCTTGCTGATATGTATGACGTAGACGACGACAACGACGGAATCCCGGATGAGTGTGCTCAGAGGGATACAAATGAGGACGAGGCAGGGGACTACCCTCACTCGAACTCACCGATCAAAACTCCGGGTCTTGGTTGTGAAATTGACTACGACGGCGATTTAGATGATGATAGATTCAGGTCAATAGATCAGGACTATGATATGGTCTGGGATTGGATAGACCCGGATATGGGTGGGACTACAACCCCTGACAACCCATCAATTCCCGGAGGCTCCCCATACGATCTGGATGACGATGGTATCGTAAACGAACTAGATGAATTCCCGTTGAATCAAACATCAGAGGTAGACACCTGGGACTGCCCAAGCCTAACCAACCCGAACCCCCAGAACCCCAGTCCAAGCTGCACGATTTGGAGAATTTCATACACAGGCAATAATGATTGGGATGGCGACGGAATAAACAACTGGGCCGATGTCGACGATGACAACGATGGGATTCTCGATTGGATGGACATTGATCCGGACTGTGACTTAGATAATGACGCAGGCCTCCATCTGCTAAATGGCTCAAAGTATCGAGATGATGGCCCCAATGACATAGACACCGACATCGATGGTGATGGTCTTCAGAATGATGTGGACTGGGATGATGACAACGATGGCATTTCTGATATCTATGACCCCGACGATGGTAACTGTGGAGTTGTAGATATTGACATCACCGACCAATACTACGGAAACAGTTGGCCCCAAGGAGACGGTGATCCGATAGACGGCTCTGCTGATAGCCAGTTCTACACGCTACTCGGGACACGATACTGGGACATGACTTGGGGATTCAACCCATTCAATAGGGACAACAGCTTCGTGTTAGATTACAATGGGTATGATCTACTAAATCAAGTGGATGGCACTATTCCAGAGATTTATTGGTATCTAATGATGAAGTGGAGCCCATATAACGGGGATAATTTCTTTGATATCGATATTGATGGAGATTCTCTAATCAATGGCCTTGATGTCGATCAGGACGGCGATGGAATGCCCGACTGGTGGGATCAGGATGAGGGCAATGATGGCATACTAGATGTGGACGATGTAAAGCTGGGCGGGTCTTTGGATGACAACTCATGTGGGATCTCATTGGCTGATGTAATCACGGAAAGACTCTGTGGCTTGGACTATGCAATGTTGTTCAAATGGCCGCTACTGACTGCCACGAACTCAGGTGGGGCGTTCTTCACAGTCCCCTACAGTTCCAGGCCGGACGCGGAGTACTCTGACGGTCCCTATGATGGGGGCAATCATCCTCTGGACATGTATTCTTGTACCAGCAATTGCTTCTGGTTCACATTCAATCCTAGCAGCAATCCCGCACCGTCCATTGCAATACCATACACCACAACTGGTGAATCATCAATTACAAACCCCCAGATGAAAAATAACAGGGACTTATGGTTGGCATACGTTGGTTTGGAAAAGGGACTATTCCAATGGTCAGCCGATCCTAATGGCAACCTGTTCCCGGACGAATTAGCGGATCACCTGCTAAATTACGAGGATCCAGACATTGACTGTGGCCAGCCTATTGGCGACTCCCCCCCTTCTTGCATGTTCAATAACACCAATGATCTCGATGACGATTGGGACATTATATACGATCATTATGATGTAGATGATGACAATGATGGTGTCTGGGACTTCTTTGAGGTAGATGTAAACAATGACCTTGATGATGACGACTTTGAACTACATGGGATAGAGGAACCTTTCTACTTCACTGGCAGCAACTGCGAGGATGCCGACGATGATGGCTTAGATACAGATCCGGATGGTGATGGAACCTACCAATCAGTCTGGGACAAGGGAGTACTTGGTCAAGGCCTCCTCTTCCCAATATACTACGATGTAGACAATGACAATGATGGCGTTCCAGATGGCGAAGACCCAGACGATGATAACAATGGCCTTGAGGACGTATTCCAAGAATTGCTTGGGGATCTTGGTTGTTTCACCGGCGAAGAGCAGAGGACCTGGGACCACGACAACGATGGAATAGTGGACTGGGCGGATGATGATTGGGATGGCGACGGCATTCCCAATGATTTAGAGCTCCAATTTGCCGCCCCATTCATCTCCGCTTGGGATCACGACAACGACGGGATCAGAGACGACATCGACGAAGATGACGACTCCGATGGAATGAAGGATGAAGATGAGGTGATGCTATGGCCCTCAAGGTATGGAAAGGAATCAACAAACCCATGGGATCATGACGATTTCGGTGACGGCGTCGGGATTGCAAATCCAAGTGACAATACAACAGGCCCAGACTCAGTCGATGTAGACGATGACAATGACACCCTAATTGACTTGGATTGGAACTCACCTTCTGTTGGCGATCAACCCAATCCGGGAAACAAACTCGAGGAATTCGATGGTAACGCCTCAGATTGGGATTCTGACAACGATGGAATACCAGACGATGATGATAAGCACACGACAAAAATTACCTTGACTGCTCCTCCAGTACTTTGGTTGGATATGGAGACACCAGCCATCTTCAACGGCTCGGTGTTCTGGGTACCAGACGGTATCTTCATCCCAGCACCTTCCATTCCAGTTCAGGTGCACATCCGGTATTCTGTAAACAAGACGCCAGTGATTGAGACGATTGATGTCCTGACAGATGAAAATGGAGAATATGTGGTCGGCCAGTTCCTATATCCGGAGGATATTGATGTTGGCCCCAACACAACTTACGAGGTGTATGCCGAAGTAACCGAGATGTTCATTCATAACTATAGCTCGACGCTGGAGGATAGAGATGGAAACAACGTTCCTGATGACGGGATCCCCATCGAAGTCAGAGCTAATACAACCATAGGGTATGTCGCCGGCCAGCGCTTCAGGGCAGATGAGCAGCCATTGAAGGTTGATTTCAAAGTCCATTTCACCGCTGATTACAATAGGGGCATATTCGATAATAGAATTCCACATGCTCCGATCTCTCTTTCAGTTAGCGGTGGGCTTTTTGGAAATATTAGCAGTCCAACTTACTTCAACGGAACCGGCGGAATATCCGGCTTCAGGGCAGACTCTGGGGGATGGGCGTCATTGGCCTTCAATCAGTCACTTGGTGCTAATGGTGAATGGGAGCAAGTTCGATGGAACTCATTGCTTGACAATGGCCTAGGCATACCTACTGGTGGCTATGAACGTATAGAGTGGAACCCCTGTAACCCTAGCGCTGGTGTAGCCGATGGTTCGCATACGATTTCGGAATCATCCTACCAGTACAAGAACACAACACTACCAGTAGGTGACTACGCATTCATTGGCTTTTCTAGACCGGATCTTGGCAAGTGCTTGGATGGGTCTTATGAATGGCCTTGGGCCCATTTGGAAGGGGATGAAACGGACTCTTTCTTCATAAGATCAATGCATAGGATGCATATTGAGGCTGAAATGTACGCTTCTTCAAGCAGACCGGTCTATTTCTGGGACTCGACCCAATTCACCGGATCATCGTTTGGAGCTTGGAGGGCACTTTTCCATGCTCCTTCGTTGGAGAATTCCGGGCAGAATTTCTCTGATGTTAGCATAGGGAAGCCATATCCAATATTATGGGATGGAACAAACGAAGGATTGGACGCGATTGCAAATCAACAACTATCCCCCTTCCTGTCATCAGATGGTATAAACTGGACAATAACAATGCAGAACGGCGCGGATTTCGACTCCCCACCATGTGGGCCAGTAGATCCAGCTAATCCGAACAGCGAGATCAGGTGTGAGATAGTCCCAGAGATGTTCACAGGGGAGACGTTCAGAGTCGTTGGATCTGTATTGAACAGAACCTTCGTTCCTTGGACGCAAGATGCTGTGGCCCTGCAGGTTGACATAGATCAGAACAATATCTTCGCTGGCAGTCTTGAGACGGCCTATTCCAGAAAACCGAATATGGTTAATGGTCAGGCAGTATTTGACTACAACTGGACTTGGTATTCTCAATACTCTGCAGGCACTTTCGGGGTCAAGGCAGACTTCACACTTTCTGACTACTACTTTACTGGAGAGCAAGAACAGGTTCTGGCATCCACTGGGGCCTTCGCCAATGTTTCAGTCATTGGGACAACCGACTTCCAACTAAATGTGGCCCCTAGATTGTATCGCGGGCAGAATGCATCAATAGAGGCTAGGCTCGTCGATAACGCACGAATTCCAGTCCGCGATGCCCCAATAAACTGGTTTTGGTCTGGAGATTCATCTAGCGGCACCTCAATATCCGACATCAATGGCAACTTTATGGTAAATTTGACGAACATCGACGATCTAGGCAACTTCACACTTTCCTTCGAATTTCTGGGAGATGAACTCAGGCAGGGAAGCTCATCCGATGTTCCACTATGGGTTGTGTCACGAACTTACATTGACGCATCTCCTCTTGCACCAAATGTGGTTTCAAATGGTGACTATTGGGGATTGACTGCAATTGTTAAGGAAGATAATAAAACCCCATTCTTGAAGGATGATGGCGGAAACTCGCTGTTGGGCTGTGCAGGAAATCCCGACCCATCTACTGGGATAGAGCAAGGCGGAAACGTCTCCGTGATTTTTGAAGGCACTGACTTCGAAGATAGGACACATAGGAAAATCATGGCCACCCCTTGTCCAAGTGGTGGTACGTTCACTTACGGATTGAACCTTAATCCACAATTGCTCAGGGACGATCCATTTTCCTTCCTTCCGAATGGATTTGGGCCCGTCAACGTCATTCTGAGATTCGAGGAGAACCTACCACATGAGGGCTGCGATCCACTTGATGCAGGCATGTTGGCCACATCAGGTGCATGGGACCCATGCGTCCTAATACAGAACAGCGATCACTTCAGGAAGGTGATGCAATTCCAAGTAGATGGATTCAGTCTGGTTGGAAACACCATGCTAGAGGTAGATGATCAGATAGTGTACACGTCAGAGATAGATCCCAATACTGGTCAGCCGATCGAGAAACCGATGGTTGTCACCGGCCAACTTGTTGATGAACTTGGTGGGAACCTGTCGAATAGGATTATTCGCGTTACTTACTCAATGGACACCGGAGATGGTGGAGTAACCTCGTGCATACCTGGGGTGACAGATGAAAACGGGTTTTTCGATATCATCTGCCCTCTTTCAGGCGTGGATGCAGGACAAGCAACTGTGAAAATAGATTTCAACTCCTATGAAAACAACGATCGCTATCGATACAAAAATGCGAGCATTACGAAGATTTTCCCAGTGTTTTCCAACTCTACAATCGAGGTATCAGAAGTAGGGCCATTCAGATCCGACTACCTAACTTACACTTTCCCCAATGGCTCGGCCTTTGAGGTACTGTACCTCAAGGAGTCATTCCATATTGATGCCAAGCTAACCCAAGTAAACGGCAAGCCAGTCGGTGGAAAATGCCTCAATATATATCTGGACCCAGAGACAAACATCCGCCCGGTAGCTGTAGCCATCACACAAGATGGAACAGGGGGCGTGAAGTGGTACTCTCTGGATCCCGATGATAATCCCAGTAGGCGCGGAATCGAACCAATTGGAAACAAACTAGAGGGCTTCAGAACTATCAGGGTTGCATATGAACCCGACAGGGAGATTCCGGGTGGCTGCAGGGCTGAGACCAATCCCGTGCTAAACAGCTCATATGTTGACATCACCGTACTAGTTAGAAGCAAGGTCGACATACTACTAGATGAGCATTGGGCAGAGCCAGAGGGTTACTTGGAGGGCGATGTAATTGCCGGAGAAGTCAGAATCATGAGGGATAGGCTGGATCTTTCAGTCGAAGGAGAGAGAGTTGATTTCATCAGGGAATTTTGGAACGGTTCTGGATGGGAAACTTACAAGGTCGAGCTAATAACCACTGACGAACAGGGAACGGCCAACTTCTCCTTCGTTTACACAGGTACTAATGTTCCTGGTGAAGCGTCAGATATCATTGCCGTGGATGGTAAGTGGAGGGTGCTGGTACACTTTGAGTCAGCTGATGAGAATCGTCCCCACTTCGTTGAGGCCGATCTTAACAACACACCTGTTATTTTCCTTGGAACCGCGGAATCGAACGCCAAACAGAGCTTCCTCCAATCCCAGGTCATGATCTTCGCAGGAATTGCTGTTTCGGGCTTACTGCTGACAGGGGTCTTCATGTACCGAGAGTACAGAGAGCGAAGAAAGGTAGAGATTCTAAGGGGCATACTCACAGACTCGTTGATGTCCCTAAAGGCTTCCAACAACTACATAGAGACCATCTTCAAGTGTTACAAGGACTTGATCAAGTACCTCAGAAGCAAGGGTACGATGAAGAAAGTATTCGAAACAACCAGAGAGTTTGAGGACGTCATCAGCGGAATGTTAGGGGGAATCCTACCTCCAGAGGAGCTCAACCAATTCTTCTCAATTTTTGAAGAAGCCAGATATTCCGATCATGAAATCGGCTCAGATCAACGAGATCAGGCAATTGAGGTCTTCCAGGCGATAATCGCCCGAATGAACAGGTCATTGGGAGATAGCATGCTCAATCGTGATACCCTAGCAAAATCATCTCTTTATGGCTCCTCAGTCAAGGCAGGACAGTTTGTTGATGCGGAAGGAAAAGTAAGATTTGCAGGCATTGACGACTCGGTCGAGGACGATGGATTCAGGATTTAATCGCCCTCGGACTATCGGCTTCCTTCCCGCAGGATTCATAAAAAGGTCTAGGGTGGCCGCGATACCCAATATCGGAGCTGATGCTATGGCCAACGCAGAAAGGAAGACTAATGAGGCTCTAAAGTTACTAATAAGTGACTTGAAGGATCATGGCCGATCCACAGGCATAGCGATTTGGAGGGACCTCGCTCAAAGACTAGAAGCAAGCCGAAAGAATTGGTCAGAGCCCAATCTAAGCCACATCTCCAGATTCTCTTCAAAGAAGGAGACCGTCTTGGTCCCCGGAAAGGTTCTAGGGAGCGGGGAGATAACAGGATCTCAAACTGTAGCTGCCTTCAGCTTCAGCCAAGGCGCGAAGGATAAGATTGAGGCTTCCGGCGGAAAGGCAATGGGAATAAGGGAGCTAATGGACTCCAATCCAAATGGAAAAGGGGTGAGGATAATTGGCTGAGTCCACGACGGTTTACGATGCTACAGGTAAGATACTCGGCAGGCTTGCCAGCCAAGTCGCCAAGGAGATGATTACGGCAAGAAAGTCAGGAAGGCAGCAGAGGGTCATCATCATTAACGCAGAACACGCCATCGTTTCTGGTCACAAGTCTAAGGTTCTGAGTGACTATAGGGCAAAATATCAGTTGAATCACGCTAGGAAGGGTCCATTCTTCCCGAGGATGCCCGATAAAATAATCAAGAGGACGGTCAGAGGCATGCTTCCGTACCAAAAGAATAGCAGTGGTCGTAACGCGCTTCGGGATCTCAGAGTCCTAATTGGCTCACCATCCAATCTCTCTGGTGGGGAGCTACCAGAGGATCATCAGTGGGGCGAAACCTCCAAAATAGATAGAAAAACCCCCGAGAAGTACGTACGCTTGGGTGAGATCAGCTCACACTTGGGCGTAGACTCAACAAGATGGGAGGCCGAGTAACTTGCCAAAGAAGAAGAAGGTAGTAAACTCCAGTGGCAAGAGGAAGACGGCTATTGCCCGGGCTACTCTAAAATCCGGAAAGGGAAGAGTCAGGGTAAACGGAGTTCCAATACAAATCCTAGAACCGGAACTTGCAAGAATGAAGGCAGTTGAACCACTGAGGATTGCAGATGCAATGAACAGATTGGCCAGGGTCGATATTTCGGTTGACGTCAAAGGAGGGGGTCAGATGGGACAGGTGGATGCAATCAGAACTGCCATTGCACGCGGTCTCGTCAAGTACAATGATGGCGCAGAGGGCGATGACGAGGAACTTAGGGATGAATTCATACGTTTTGAAAAGAAGATTCTAGTCAACGATCCGAGGAGGAAGGAACCCAAGCATCAAATGGGACGCGGCGCCCGAAAGAAGTGGCAGAAGTCGTATAGGTAGGTGAAAAAAATGATTATTCCCGTAAAATGCTGGAGTTGTGGCAAGGTCATTGCACACAAATATCAGGAGTTCAGGCAAGCCATAGATGATGGACAGGATGCCGGTCAGGTACTCAATGACTTAGGATTCGAAAGATATTGCTGCAGAAGGATGTTCATTGGGCATATCGATCTCATCGATGAAGTCGCTCCCTTCAGCATTGCAAGGCAATCCTGAACGCCGTCAGGGCTTTGACCTAAACCGTTCTCGAAAGGTATGCCCAAAGGGCCTGTAGGTTAGTTTGGCCTATACTTCGCGGCTGGGGGTCGCGCGACCCAGGTTCAAATCCTGGCAGGCCCACCACTTTGGAAAACTTGGCATAGGTCAGTTTGAAGCACGCCTCCCCCTAGGATATCCATGTCTGCACCGGAGAACAACAAACCTCCTGATCTTCAGCGGATAGAATGGTTATCGAAGCAATTAGAGTTGCATTCCGATTTATATTACAACAAGGCAGAGCCAGCAATCTCAGACGCGGATTTCGACGCTCTTTTCAACGAGCTCAAGATTCTTTCACCCGAACACCCCCAGTTGAATAGGGTAGGGGCGGATCCCTCTCCCGGGTCCGTGAAGGTGACCCATCTTTTCCCAATGCTAAGCCTGGGAAAAGCAACAGAGGAGGAAGAAATTTCACATTTCGTAAACGAGACTACTGCACAGGGCCGGAGATTCCTATGCCAACCCAAACTCGATGGGTCCGCTTTGTCGGTCGAATATAGGAGGGGAAGACTCGTTCGAGCAGCTACAAGAGGGAATGGGAATAGGGGCGAGGACGTCACCGCAAATGCAAGACGAATAAGCAACCTGCCAGAATCTATTCCTTGGAAGGGTGACTGCCACGTTAGGGGGGAAGTTGTAATGCCCCTTGGCACCTTCACTAGCAAGTATGCTTCAGTAGCTCCCAACCCTAGGAATTTAGCCGCAGGCGCTCTAAGGCAGAAAACTGCTGATGCCGGCAAAGCCAGCCCACAAGATCTAGTGTTCATTGCATACGGGGTCGAGTTTCCAGAAGAGACAGATCGCCATCCGGAAAGCCCCCCTGCCCCCGACTTCATACTTGGTTCAGAGAAGGTTGAATGGCTAGAAGAGAATGGAATAGAGATCGCCGGGAAGACAATTGTTCAGGGCGACGAAGGGCATGATGTTTCAAAGAAGCTAATCGCTTTAACCGGCAATTGGTACAACTCTAGAGAATCTTCCAAGTGGGAAATAGATGGAGCTGTAATCAAACTAGATCGCTTGGATAAACGAGATCTTCTGGGAATGACGGCTCATCATCCTCGATGGGCAATAGCATGGAAGTTCCCTCCAGAGGAAGCAATCAGCGTACTAATGGAGGTTTTCTGGCAAACCGGAAGAACAGGAAACGTCACCCCAGTTTCTCGAATAGCTCCCGTAATCGTCTCCGGTGTAACTGTGGAAAATACCACTCTTCACAATCGCGGAGAAGTCGATAGATTGGGCGTCAGTGTTGGAGATAAAGTCCGGGTAGTTCGCCGTGGCGATGTCATCCCCAAGATTATCGAGGTACTTGGGCCCGCCGAAGAGTCGGACTTGAAGGATAGGTTTCATGCCGATGGAAGCCCATTCGTCGAAAATATTCCAAAAAGGTCAGACATCTCCGTACCAACAAATTGTCCCCGCTGCTCGTCTAAACTAGAGCAAGACGGCGCATTCATCCGCTGCGTCGACATGACCTGCCCTTCCAGAGTTGAGCGCGGAATTCTGTATTGGTGCAGGACATTGGAAATGGATGGGATTGGTGAGAAGCTAGCCGAGCAATTATGTTCAACTGGCTTGGTTACTGGCATTGCAGACCTCTATCGCCTCCATGAAAGGAAGAAAGAACTGCTAAATCTCGACAGAATGGCTGAGAAATCCGCTAGGAATATTCTTGATGAACTAGAGAAAAATAGAGAAATGACGCTTACAAAGTTCATTTCTGCACTAGGACTACCTAGGATAGGTCCAGAAATAGCTTCTCTAGTTTCTTCAGAGATTAACAACTTTGGTGATTTGATGGAATTGACTGAGCAACGAGAAGCCGCCGTGGAAAGACTAGTAGCAATCGAAAGAATCGGTGAGACTGTTGCCAATCTTCTGATTGACAGCCTTTCAAATAGAAAGGCAGCAATCCTGGATATTTACTCTCAGATTGAGATCATTGAAGCCGAATCCACTTCTCAAATTGGACCTCTTGACGGCTTAACTTTCTGTATCACAGGCGCACTGAGTAGGCCACGGAAGGAAATCGCACTATCGATTAAGTCTCAAGGCGCCAAGGTCGTCTCCTCTGTTTCAAGCAAACTCGACTATCTTGTAGCGGGCGAGTCTGCAGGATCTAAGTTAGAAAAGGCGAATAGATTGGGGGTGAGGGTGGTTTCTGAGTCCGAACTAGATACAATACTTGGTGGTGGGATATTAACAGAACTCCCGCAAGAGCGACAATCTTCCTTAGGCGAATTCTAGCCATACATGCCGCTAGGCACGTTTTCACTATCCTGGGGCGGATTGAGGTGCACCGCCATCATTTCCCTAATTTGCCCCTCAATTCTCTGAGCCTCTTCGTGAAGGGGTTCGGGATCGAGTTTTACCGCTGGAAGCAGTCCGTCCATGCATGAGATAATTCTAGCTGCTGCCCTGGCATCGGGGATCACTCCTTGTCCAATTTCCCCATCCGCCTCTGCCAGAATTGACATAGCGTCAATCCCTCTTCTCCTGCATTCGCCCATCATTACTCCAGTCATTCCCCCTACCACACCTTGCTTCAGAAGTGGTACACCAACTTGCTCTAGCAATTTATGAGAGGAATCGGTAGATCCTATTCCAAGCATGGAGTCCATGCCCTCGTCATCATCGAAGATGCTGTGCTTGCTATCAACCCCATGAGCGAAGGAGTCAACTATTATCGTAGATCCTATTCCAGATTTCACCACCCAATCAATTATTCCGGTAGATAAAGGGAGACTGAGTTCACTGGGAACTTGGATTTCCGAAGCTATCAGAACCACTTTGTCACATTGATCCATATTGCATATGGGTTCGCCAGCATAGAATCTTACTGGGGGAAGGGGTTTGCCGTCTTGAACCAAACAAACTGGTGGTAGATTGGGATGGCGAATACCACCAACCAATTGTAACTCAAGCTTATCGACCAAGTAATGAGCCACAATACTACTCACAAATCCAACCGAAGGAAAGCAAGTAACCAACAATGCCCCAGTAGCATTGATCTCATCATCGACATCGACTGTTGGTACCCCCGTCACAAGATGCAGTGAAAGGTCAATGCTGTTAATCGTTACCACCCCTCCCATCCGACTAGGTAGTAGTATGGAAGCTTCGAGTAACAAGCACTCGTCGCCCTCCCATCGACTATCGCCATCTTCTTGGAATAGGTTTGAGGAATGTCCGAGGAAGTATTGGCTTTCTCGCCAGGGGTTGCCAAAGAAATCAGGAATGGCTGCATCGCTTGGTAGCGCAGTTCACGACTCATTGGAAGATCTATGCAATCTAGAACTCTCAAGCATTGAAAATTTCGAAAAGGGTTGGTTGATGCAATCAATGAAAAAGATACTAACAAGGAATTGGAACTCAGAAAGAGAAAATTTCCTTTCTTCTCCCAGGCATCCAAGGTGGAAGGAGAATCAGTTTTCTAAGGCTCTTACGGGATTGGTTGGCGCGACCCAATTACTTCTATCCAAGGCAAGATTAAGCGTAGTAGACCCATCTTTGACCACTAATGAAGAATGGGAGGCAGTACAGTCAATAGTCGTGGCCACAGAGGCAACGCTTTCCTCTGATTGCGACAGATTAATTGGACGACTTGACCTTTTGCTAAACAATCCAATTTCTCAAAATCCAGATGACTGGATAGTTGTCGATCTAAAAACGGGTAATCCACCAAAATCAGAGCTAAATGAGAAAGTCTCAAGACAACTAAGCCTGTATCGAGATCTCGTCAAGATCACCTTTCCAAAAGCCACCGTATTGCGAGCCGAGGCCTGGTACTCTACGAATATGACAATCTACCCCGTAGATGGCCCCTCAGTTCTCAATAAGGCATTCGAGGCATGGGAGCTAACAAAACCGACAATAGAAGCCCTACCGGCATCTCCATCTGAGGAATCATGTGCATTTTGCGAATGGAAGGCATGGTGCCCATCATGGTGGGCCGGCCGCAGAGATGGCATAGTCCCTTCTGGAGCATTATTCAGAGACGAAGTGGCGAGACTAATACGTCTTGATGAGGAATCCGGTGCCGCACTTTTCGAAAGGGCCCCTCCAATCGGCGAAGAGGGTGAATTGGCACAATCCAATCATAGGTTTGGAGCAATAATCAAAGATTCAGCACTTGAACAAATTATGTCAATCAACTCAACAAGCAATGGTATCCCTCTATTTATCGGCAGCTGCAGGGTGAGCGGAAGTGTGATGCATCTGGGAGACTGGTCAGAGATAATACCCTGGGATCCACTGTTAAGAGCGGCTTCATAGACTGGAAATGAAATCTTCGATATCACAATTAAATCTTTCAGGATAAGTGCCCATTATTTTCCAAAGAAGCAATAGGGTCGCTCCCGCATCCGCCTGTGCATCATGAAATCGTTCCGCGACGATTCCAAATCTGTCACACAGGTCAACTAGCCTGTGCCTTCCCGGAATGCCAAAGCTTCTGGAGATTACTAGGGTATCCAGAATAGCTAGGGGTGCAGGGACCTCCGAACCAATCCTTAGGCATTCCATTTCAAGAAACCTCCAATCGAAACCAATCACATTGTGCCCCACTAATACCGAACCTTCAACCAATCCAAAAATTCCTTCAAGATGATGGGGCCAACCACCTTTCCCTCTCACATCAGAGTTTGAAATTCCATGAACTCTTGAGGCCTCAAGTGGGATCTTTATGCCCGGGTCAACCAATGACTGCATCCTGATGTGCGATCCGTCTTCATCACTGCCAACCAATGCATATTGTACAATCCGGTCGGCTCTATGGTTGAATCCAGTAGTTTCCAGATCGAACCCCAATACTCGCATCCCTGAGAGCATTCCGCCGACCATGCCACTACCCAAGCAGCCCGCACCATCAACTATACCAATGCCATGATTGGAAGCATTTTCACCCAACACACCTATAGGATGGAAATATTGCACAGAATCAATGCCAGATATCCAAAAGCGAACATCGCTTATTGCAGCTCTACTTTTTCTGACACAAGCAATGGCCGGTTGCTCTGGAATGGGCCCCGGAAATCCCAATGCCAGAATCGACTCCGACTCGCAATTGGTCAATGTTGGATCTGTGGTAAATTTTGACGCACGTGCGTCTACCAGCCCTGATCCCACCATCATTGATGATTATACATGGGACTTTGGAGATGGAATAGTCAGGACCACGAAGCAAGGACTCATTAGTCATATCTTCGAAGAACCAGGAACCTACAGTGTCAAGGTCACTGTGTCAAATGATGAGGGTGGATCGGACTATGCAGACATTACCATTTTTGTCAATGCATTACCAGAAGTAAAACTCGAAATTCCGGATTTCGTGAGAACTGGTGAAATTGCCAACTTAGATGCAAGTAAATCTACAGATTTCGAAAATGGCCTGTTGTCCTTTAGCTGGGATTTTGATGCCAACTCTGATGCAGATGGGGACGGAGACCCTAGGAATGATCAGTATCAGACAGGGCCAATCGCTGAAGTTTCATTCAACTCATCTGGTAATCATAGTGGAGCAGTCACTGTTACAGACGATAATGGCGGGTCAAAGGTCGTCGTTTGGACACTTAGGGTGGTGGAACGTTCTTTCATGATCGTATGGGAGCAGGCATATGTCGACTACCAGTGGTCTGGGTATTTGGAGCAGGATTCATCACGGGTGATTTCACAAATCCCGGGAGAAGGTGCAAGAATAATTGATGTTTCAGCGACCCTGACTCTAGACAGAGAACTGCTCCCTATTCAATGGCCAGAAGACAATTTCACCCTATATGTGGCGGTTCCGGCCTCCGGCTGGGCTACGAGTATCGATACGTCTCAGGAAAATATTACCGAAAATTCCTCGGCGTCCATCGAAAGGTCGGCGATGAA
>Ga0066849_10000067_pt1 | contig 33775 bp, 23 predicted proteins | sample ETNtaG_9_FD_65492 | JGI IMG/M metagenome (GOLD analysis project Ga0066849, IMG submission 65492) | Marine microbial and viral communities from oxygen minimum zone, Eastern Pacific Ocean - ETNP201406SV69 | ecosystem: Environmental > Aquatic > Marine > Oceanic | place: Pacific Ocean: Eastern... | reverse complement strand
GACTTGATGAACCCAAATCATGGTTCCATCATGACAATCGAACCAATTAATCTCGTTTCCATCAGCATCATATTGTTGCTCATCACTGCCATCATCGCAGTCTTCATCGCCATCATTGACATAGCTGAATGGAATTTCATTTCCATCACCACAAACGAAGGTATGTTCAGCATACTCAATCAGTGTAAAACTAACATCGCCAGTGGTTGTGCCATTGGTCAAGTTGACAGTAGGGGGATTTTCATGAACATCGCCATATTGGCCGCCTGCAGAGCGGGCGTCGCCCATATCATCGATACAGTCTAATCCAGCGGTAACTACCCACTCGCCTTCTGGAGCATTTTCCGTATAATATGAATCAGCACCTGTGATTCCTATTCCCCACGAAGTGTAATTATGGGGGTCATGTTCTCCTGATGCAACGAAATCATCCCAATCAAGAGGTGCAACTAGTGCAAGACCGCCGCTACAATTCCATGAAGAATCCCACATATCATCTTGCCAAGATAAAATTCCGCCGAGTATGGCAGTTCCATTTGCTACACCTTCATGGCTAAATTCAATAATGCCCTCAGGTTGTAATTCATTTGTCTCGTTAAATATCGTCGAGGTTGCCATAAAAATCAATGTTAGAGCAACGATTGTCGTGGTAATTTTTCTAGTTTTCACTGTTTCACCTATGCTATCGACTATTAAGTTCATTCAAAAGCATTCCGCATGAGAAAAAAACCTATTTCACAACTCAAAAATGATTGGCGAAGATGCGGAATCTCCTTCAATAAGCACACATTACACCGCATGAGCAGAATGAAAGACACGCCCCCTAAGAGCCGCGACCTCGACCATTTAATGGAGCAAAATTCCACCGAATTGGATTTTCTTTCTGCTTATGGGGGTTCTTCTTCGGACGGCGATGGCTCTGCAATTTTTGCAGCACTCCGACGCTTTCTCAAAGCAGGGGGAGTTTCGTTCACCCTCAACAAAAAAGAAACTACCCTAAAATTTGCTTTTGGCAAAGCATCGATAGAAGACAATGGTTGCCTCATTTCCTTCAAAGGCAAAACCCTACCCTTGGTTGGCAGTGATGTTCAACAAGCAGGTTTTGCCCAAGGTACTTTAACCAAACAACGCACATCATGTAAAGTGACTATGGTTGAATGGGGTCTTGAACAACGTCGCTTTATCGAGCGACTGGTTGAGTATCTCAATCACGACGAGTAAATGCGACTGCCATAGCAACACTAGTTACTCCAATTGCAAGACCAAAGCCAGGAGTATTTTCTCCTACTTGGCATTCCTCTCCATCAAAGTCTGCACCGCCCCAACCAGAATCTTGCTGGAAGTAGCATGAAGACCAAGTTTTGTACCAGTCGCCATTAGGATAATTGGTGTAGTTATCATCACTGTAGATTGCTTTGACTCTCCAATTAACATAGGTATGGTCGGAGGGTGGAGTTACCGAAACCGAGTGCTCTTTGCCATCAACAGTAGCATCCATCAACACTGGAGGGTCGCACACACCGTCGTTGGTACACACTTGTGTTGTGATCTCAAACGTGGTTCCGTTATCATGTGCATCATCATTCATGACGATACTCAGTGACCAAGTTGCTCCATCGACAGAAGGAGATGTTCGTTCCAAAATAGAGAATGGGGCATCGTTACCTGCTGGATTTACATCTTCACCAGCCACGGTATTACCGGCCAAAGAATTTGGAATCAAAAGTAGAGTTATTATCAATACAACCAATAAATTACGAGACTGCATACCATTCCCACTAGCAAATTGTATTTAGGTGTAAGGTGAATTATCCCATAATCATAGTTCCATTTCCCAAAGTTCATCACCGACCCAGTGAATAGTTTTGATGCCTTTTCCTTTGTTCGAGGCAGTCATCTCTTCTGCACTCATGGTAGCCCAACCGATAGCAAGTGGACGTTTATGAGTCATATCACGAATCCATACTAAGTCATCAACCTCAATACTTGCATCAGCAGCATGAACACCAGCGACCATACAATCTGCACCTTTCATTAAGAAAGGAATTGCACCATGGTCAACTTCGACCCACTTTGCAGCATCACCATGTTCAAGAAAACCGCGCAAGGAAAGAAAGGCAAAACGTTCATCCTCCTCGTCTTGAATTTCAATGACTTTTGCAATTTTATCAACTAATACCATTGTCCAAGTGCCGTATTCAGCCATTTCAAGAAATGCCCCATCAACTTCAAGGTCGATGTCAAGTGCTTGTTCTAAGGCATTCAATAATGGAGCGATTTTTTTCCGACGAACGGGGCGACGCTTTTTCAAACTCCAATCGCGGCTCATGAAGCGCACAGGTGAACCCACTTCTTGACCATTGGCGTAACCCAGTGCTTGATGAAGGAGAAACACTTGGTCCGGATATGGCCCTCTGGTGTACCATCCGAACCTTTGCCAAACATGCGGCTGAATTGGGTAATGAACAACCTGCAAAGCCGGTATTTTTTGTCAAACCAAATAATTGCTTGCTCCGCAGCGGTCCTATTCCAGTCTCGACCCACATCGGTGAAGTACATCATGAAGTTGAGTGTGTAATTCGATTAAACCAATTTGCTCAACCCGAAGCAATTGCAGTAGGGCTTGACCTTACTGACCGTTTGACACAGGGTGAATTACGTTCAGAACAGTTGCCTTGGACTAAAGGAAAATGTTTCCGTGGAAGTGCCTATGTTGGCGGCTTTACAGAGTGGAACCATTCACTAGACTCCTTGATTGATGAGGCTTATGGCCTCAAATTGAATCTTTGGGTCAATGGAAGATTAGTACAATCAGCACCGCTGAGCGAGATGACCATCACGCCTACTGCACAAATTGAAGATTTGCTGACTTGGGCTCCTATTTCAGCAGGTGATTATTTGTTTACAGGAACTCCTGCAGGAGTTGGCCAATTGTATCCAAAAGACCTATTATGCGCAACACTAGAAGCAAATGATGGAAAGATTCTTTCGTCGATTGAAACAAATTGTTGTTAGGGTTGCTTTCTTATATGCCCTGTTGGTGGCTTTGCTCTGCAAGGTGGCATCAATATGGCTCAATGGCATGGTATCTCTCGACGAAAACCTAGTGGCGGACGCAAAGTGCAGGCTCGCAGCAAGCGTTCTACTGAAATCTCAACCGAGAAGCAATTGGCTCTCGTTGGCGAACCAAAGCGCAAAATCTACCGCCGAACCGGTGGTAACACCTTGGTTCGGGTTATGTCCGAAAACCGAGTCTCAATCAACAATTCAAAGAAGGGAACGACTACTATCGGAACCATCCACAATGTTATCGAAAACGAATCCGACCCTAACTATGTTCGACGTAACATTTTGGTCAAAGGCGCTGTCATTGAAACCGACCAAGGGCGTGTTCGAATTACTTCTCGTCCTGGAAAAGACGGTGTAATCAACGGCGTTCTTCTTGACTGAAATCGTTCCGCAGGGTTCAAGTCACTCCCGTCCTTCGGAGCAAATGGTGAATTGAAATGGAACATAATCCTGACCGAATCTGTGTTTGGCCTGGATATTTCAACACCCGTACTTCTCGTCGAAGTGGTCGAAGAGTTCCAAAAGATTCCTCTGTCATCAAACCAGACCTTGAAGGCTTATTTCTTGCAGCTCGGAAACTTGGTTTGAAGAAAATTAAGCGTGAAGACAGCGTCTCACATCCAGCGCGCCCTCACCTCAAAGAAGGCCGAATGTGGGTGTCCCGGGCAGGTTCAAAACAATCAGTTGGTGCCAATTCAAAGGAAGAACTCCTCCAACTTATTGGCGCCCAATGGCGTCAAATGCAACGAGACCAAAAAGAGGCATCTGCTGAACGAATCGCCAAAGGCCCTCAAACAGGAGACCGTAGAGCTCGCTCTCAAAGGAAGAGCCGTTCGAGCAACTCTTCGACAGAACAACGTTCAAGTTTCAAGAAGCGCTCAAGTTTCAAGAAGCGCTGAATCATAGAGGAACTTCGTGTAACCATCCGAAGATATCTTCTTCAGTTTCGTTTTGAATGCCGACAAGGTGATTGTACAATTTCTCGGTAACTGGGCCGGGTTTTTGATTGCCGTAGGTTGCTTTTACCTCACCCTTAGTAATCGAACCAATTGGAGAAATAACTGCTGCAGTTCCGCAGCAAAACGCCTCATCAGCGGCCATTGCAAAATCTGCAGAGACTTTTGTTTCTATGACTTCGTAACCATTGTGAAACGCCAATTGGATGATTGATTGCCGAGTAATTCCAGGAAGAATTGTTCCAGTGAGTTCAGGAGTGTATAGCACGTTATCTTTGACGCAAAAGAAGTTCGCTGCTCCGACTTCTTCAACATAGGTGTGAGTTTCAGCGTCAAGATAGATGACTTCAGCAAAACCAGCAGCTTTCGCTTTCTTGCTCGGCATCATCCCAGGCGCATAGTTTCCAATCGCTTTGACGCCACCAGAGCCACCGGGGGCTGCACGATGGTATTCTTCTGAAATAAGTAGATCAATAGCAGAAACGCCACCTTTGAAATAAGGGCCAACCGGTGTGACATAAACCAAAAATGTGTATTCCGGTGCAGGAGCAACTCCCAATATGGCGCCCGAGCCCATAAGTAATGGCCGCACATACATAGCGCCTTTTCCAGTTGGCGGAACCCATCGGAGATTGGCTTGAACACATTGTTCAACAGCATCGATAAAAATAGATTCAGGAACAGGCGGCATCTTCAATCGGTCAGCACCACGTTGCATTCGTCGAGCATTTTCTTCAGGACGGAAAAAAACGACACGGTCTTTCGAGGTACGAAACGCTTTCATTCCTTCAAACAAGCCTTGACCATAGTTGAGGACGCCAGCAGCAGGAGACATTTCCATTGGACCATAAGGTCGTAAATCACCTGGCATCCATGGGGCGGATGATGTTGTTTTGGTGAGATACATTGTATCTGTTGGAGTCAGCGAAAAGGTGAGTCCGTCCCAATCAATTTCTTTTGACATCATGAGCACCTTGCCTTAGCATTTTATCCAAGGGTATTCGGCTTTCAATCATTCCTCTCACAAAACATGGGGGAGAAGTGAGTTTTTGGAGTGTTGCCATTTGTTTTCATCACATGCAACCGAAGGCAAGACCCTTAGAGTGGGTCATCGTCCTTCCTCTTGAGGTGAAATGATGACGTTCGAAGCAGACATTGGCGTTATCAGTGGCCGTTATCATTCGGTCGAGGCCAACAAGGAGAAAGGTTCCTCGGAGCACACGGTCTTGGAGATATTCGGCCGTAGTAAAAACGGCGAATCGGTCTGTCTCTTGGTCTCAGGGCTCCAACCTTCATTCGAGATCACTCCGCTGAGTGCTTGGCGCGAAGATATGGAAATCAGTGAATTCATCCAAGACCGTATCAAAATCGTCGAGAACATGAACGATGTAGTCGAAGTCACCGGACCGGTAATGAAACTAACCGACCTTGGACAAAGGCCAGTCTGGTCAGTCACTGCACGGCAACCTTTTTTGGTTCCAAATCTGCGTAAAACATTGGCTAAACAGTCATGGCAAATCTATTCAGGTGACATTCCATTTCTCAATCGATTATTCCTTGATTATGATTTAGGAATGCACATTTCTGTTCAAGGAACTGTGGTCGACCGTCGAAATGAGTCTAATGATAACCTCGAACGAACACATGCAGTTATCCGTGCAGGAGGCTCAGGGCGCTATTCTGTCGATGTAACGGTTGCCTGCGACGTTTCTCAACTCAAAGATTGTCAACCGTTTCAAGTGCCATTCAAAATATTCTCTTTTGATTTGGAAACCAGTATTGAGCATGAAACAATTCTGTGTGCCGCCGCTTGGGTTGAAGATATGGGTACAGGGACACGCCAAGAGTATTCTTTCAAAGGTGAGGAAGCCAGTATTATGGAAAATTTGACGCTGGTCGTACGAAGTATGGACCCCGATATCATCACCGGTTACAACATTGATAATTTTGATTTACCACGATTAAATGACCGAATGCAAGTTCAAGCGAAGTCCAAAGAATGGAGGAAACGCGCGCAATTGTTTGGCTGGGGCCGAGTTGAACAAAGTGAATCGGAATCTAAACGTAACCGACATGGTCTTTTCCCGCGTCGCCAATCAACACGTGCTTGGAATCTTGCTGGCCGCAGCGTTGTCGATGCTTGGTGGCAAGCGAGAATGGCTTTACGCCCACAACGCGAAACCCTTTCTTTCATCAGCAATCTGCTGTTTCCAGATGATGCCGAGAAACACAAAATGGATGTTGATGCTTCGAAAATGGATATGGAATGGGCCAATCGACCTGAAGAAGTCATGGAATATTGCATTAGAGATGCAGCTTTACCCCTTGATATTTTGAATGCATTACAAGTAATTCGCCGTAAAGAAGCGGTTGCCGCAGTTGCGAAAGTCACCTTCGACACTGCCGCGATTGGAAGTACAAGTCAATTGGTTGATTCCCTGGTCATCCGTCTTGCAGATACAGAAAATGTTGCAGTACCATTAACCGGTTCTGCTGAAGCCAAAGAAGGACAAATTACAGGAGGCTACGTCCACGAAGTAGATGCAGGTCTTCATCCATGGATAGCAGTACTTGATTTCAAGAGCATGTATCCTTCGATAATGATTGGTCAAAACATCTGCTATACCACACGAATAGACCCCGCACAACCTGACCAGCCGAAGGATGGCGAACCGGTTCATACCGCACCGACCGGTGCACGATTCCGCCACCAATCGGTTCGAAAAGGCCTTGTCCCCCGCCTTCTTGAAAATTTGATGGAACAGCGAGATGTACACAAAGCCGCTCTCATTGACGCAAAAAAGGCAGGCGATAGCACTAAACAATCGTTCCATGATTCAATGCAATACGCTGTGAAGATTCTCATGAACACCTTCTATGGTGTATTTGCGAGTGGATTTTATCGTTTCACCCATCGAGACTTAGGTTCTTCAATTACCGCTTGGGCTCGTCATAACATCAAGGCCATCATTGCACAATTGGAGGTGGAAGGCCATGGAGTTGTGTATTCCGATACTGATTCTATCTTTGTACGCTCACCTGTTGATGCCCAGGCACCTTCTTCATTGAGAGAAGATGAAATTCTTGCCGCTAATAATGGGGAACAAGAAGCGGTTAAAAAAATTGAAAAATGGGAAGCAGCCAAACAATCGATGATAGATTTCGGTCTTGAAATAGCGCAACGTTACAGCCGTGATTCTGCAGTTCTTGAATTTGAAAAAGGTCTTTCTGTATTTTTCAGCCATGGTGCAAAAAAGCGTTATGTCGGCCAAGTTGTTTGGCCAGCAGAGGAAATGTTGATTCGCGGCTATGAAACTCAACGAACCGATTCTTTCAACTATCTTACCACCACAATGAAGCGTATGTTTAGCCATGCTTTGGCAGATGAAGGTGATGAATTGATCAAATACGCCCTTGAACGCGTACAAGCGGTCAAGAATTCCCAAGTTAATGCAACATCACTCATCCTTGCCAAATCTTGCAAAGGACGAGTCACTTCAAATGGTAGTATTGATTTCACGAAAGATTATGCGAATCCCGACAGTATGGCTCAAGTTAGAGTCGCCAAAGCAAGAATCGAATTAGGGCTCGGTTTCACATCGGGCATGAAAGTCTCGTACATCGTAACCGATGCTTCACAACGCCCGATGCGTGTTGAACCTTGGTTGGAAAATGAGGAAAATGGTGGCATCTCGGCCTATGATGGTCAATTTTATGCTGAACGTTTGGCAGCAGCATTAGGGCGAATTACCGAGGCTTTTGGATGGACGGCCAAAGATTTGGTCACCGGAAATAAGCAAACATCACTGTTTTCCTTCTAAAATGACTTGTAAGAAGGAAGGCCTTTTGGTGAAGGCACCCATAAGAGAGGTCATGAAGTCGGCTTCTATGCCCATTCTCCTCGCGCTTTTGATGGTAGTTTCCAGTCTTTCTGGTTGTGTTTTTGAAGATAGTGGGAGCGGTTCTGATGACGAGGTACTCGCCGTTTTCAATTATTCTCCATCATCAAATATTCGAACAGGTGATGTGATTACCTTTGATGCCACGAGTTCAACACCTAGCAATGGCTTAACCTACCGGTGGGATTTTGATGAAGATGGAGCAATCGACGAAACAGGACGCTCAACTACATGGCATTACGATTCATCCGGTACAAAATTTATCGAATTGACAGTATCTGATGGTTCCAAATCAAACACACTCACAAAGGAATTAACTATTGCAGAGGCAACAGCCATACCGCCAACTGCAGATATCACCCAATATGCTGATTCTGAAGACTGTTCGGACGAGGATGTCGATGAGGACGATGACATCGTTCTATGGATTTGTGAAATGGACAAATCCTTTACTGACCGCGATATTTCAGCGACCACCACCGTAACACTTGATGCATCTTCCTCTGAACCAGGGGATTCAAGCCAATATATTACTGAATGGAATTGGGACCTTGACCCATCTACAGACAAAGATAATGATGGAGATTCTGAAAACGATGTCGACTATTCTGGTGAAACTATCGATTGGTCAAATGTTGAACCTGGTGAATACGAAGTGAACCTCCATGTTATCAACAGTGCAGGTTTGACCGATTCAGAATCAATCAAGGTCTATGTCAATTATGCAGGCAAATGGTCCGATTTTGAGATTGGCGGCAAAAGTCCCAATAATGCTCAAACAATCGATTTCGATATGAATATCGTCTATGATAAAGACAAAAAGAATACCATTCTTAAAGCCGTTGGTGAACTCACTTATCCGCAAACCGATGACGATTGTATTGAAACTGGGGCTGGAAATTGCCGAGCTAAACTCGATATTTACGCCTTCAATGAAGAGGATGAAGAAGCGAGTAACACATCAGAAACAGGTCTTGATCAGCGTAACGACGGAGATGATTGTGATGAAAACAACGACTGTATCCATCTCACACTCAGGTCCTACATGTTTACAGACACCGAATCTACCTATGGTGACGGGGAATGGGTTCTTCAAATTCGTAATAACGAAACGAATGATTTTCGAGTTGAATCGTTTATTATTCGTTTACACTACAGTTGAGGCATTATCATGCGCCGAACTAGAATCGTAGCAACCATTGGTCCGGCTTGCGATGATGAAGAAACATTGCTTTCATTGCTTCAAGCAGGCGTCAATGTGTGCCGACTCAATTACTCTCACGGCATCCCTGAAGAGAAGACACCACTGTACCAACGTATTCGTTCATTGGAAGAAAAACTTGGCCATCCAACTTGTATCCTCGCAGACTTACCGGGCCCGAAACTTCGCCTTGGCCGATTTCCTGGCGTTGTTGTTCTTGAGCGAGGATCTTCAATCAAACTCCACTGTGGACTAAAATCAATGGAAGAAGCAGATGCAAGTAAAATTCCTGTTGAATACGCAGGGCTCTCTGCTGAATTGAATGATGGAGACCCCGTTCTCATTGCTGATGGACTAATTCGATTGAAGGTTATTCACTCACCACGGGAAACCAGTGGTATTGTAGATTGTATTATCGAAGACGGAGGCGTTTTGAGTGAACGAAAAGGCGTCAATGTTCCTGGAACAATGGTTGACCTCCCCGCAATCGGCCCGAATGATGAGGCTGCATTAGCCCATGCTCTCAAAGCTGGTGCAGATTATATTGCAGTGAGTTATGTTCGAACGGCAAAAGACCTCGAACCGGCCCAAAAAGCAGTTCGAGATGCTGGATTACATGTTCCTTTGATTGCTAAAATAGAACACCCTGTGGCCTTGGAACACCTCGAAGAGATTCTAGATTCTGCAGATGCCGTTATGGTTGCTCGAGGAGACCTAGGTGTGGAAATACCACTCGAAGATGTTCCTGAAGCCCAACAACGTATCATTGATGGTGCTCTTACTAGAGGAAAAATTGTCATTGTCGCTACTCAAATGCTTGAATCGATGACATTGCAACCGCGTCCGACACGAGCCGAAGTCAGTGATGTATCTGGTGCAATTCGTCACGGTGCCACCGGAGTCATGCTTTCTGGAGAGACTGCGTTAGGCAAATTTCCACTTGCTGCTGTTGAAACGATGGCTAAAATAGCCGTTGCGAGTGAAAAGGGTTTGAATTCTTCAGAACAACGACCGAGTGGTTTGGCACGTTTCGTTTCTACTCGTTCGGTGGCTCATGCTGGTGTTGAGTTAGCAAAAATTTCGAAAGCGAAACGAATTGTGGTTGCCACGCAACATGGAAATGCAGCACGCTTGGTTGCTGGTTATTGCCCTGGGATACCGGTTACAGCAGTAAGCAATCGAATACGTGCCATGCGTCGTTTACAATTAATTCCTGGTGTTGAAGGTTTGATGGTCGAAGAATATGATCGAGGTTCACAGACAATGCAAGCCTCGCTTCACGCTTTATTGGGGGCCGGGACTATCGGTATTGGAGACCGAATTGTCGCTATATCGGGGAGTCCCAAAGCAATATCCGGTGCAACCAGCACCATTCGTCTCTACAAAATCGCAGAGGATGGCTCGATTCACGGTGCAGAATGAAACATCAGCAAAAACTTTCTAAATTTCTGTAATTCCGGAGACAAAACAGGTGATAGAGCCGCTTTTTTTCTGAATTGCTTATGGGTTGGCGCGTCGCGCTTTCTAAATAGGGGTGGTTGTTCGGAGGGTTCGCTAAGGAGTAATTACCATGGGAAGTCAATGGGAAGATAAGAGCAAGCCTCACCTAAACATCGTGTTCATCGGTCACGTCGATCACGGAAAGTCAACAACTGTCGGACGTCTACTACTAGATTCTGGTCACATCGAAGGACACGTTATTGAAAAGAACGAAAAACTCGCTGCTGAATCCGGTAAAGCCGGTTTCGGACTTGCATACGTCATGGACGGACTCAAGGAAGAGCGCGAACGTGGTATTACCATCGACGTTGCTCACAAAGAGTTCTTCACTCCAAAATACTACTGGACTGTTATTGACGCTCCAGGACACCGAGATTTCGTCAAGAACATGATTACTGGTGCTTCACAAGCTGATGCAGCGGTTCTCCTCTGTGCTGCTAACGATGGTGTTAACGCTCAAACCAAGGAACACGCTTTCCTTGCAAAGGTGCTTGGTGTTAAGCAAATCATCGTTCACGTCAACAAAATGGATATTTCCGGTGTTGACTGGTCCGAAGACAAATACAAGGCTGCCTGCTCTGAAGTCAGCAACCTTCTCAAGATGGCTGGATTCAAACCGGATGACATCCCTATGATTCCTGCTTCTTCTTTGAACGGCGATAACGTCTACAACAAGTCTGACAAGTGCTCGTGGTATAACGGCCCAACACTTTTCGAAGCTATCGATGCAATCTCAATGCCAGATAAGCCAATCAACAAGCCTCTTCGTTTGCCAATTCAGGATGTCTACAAGATCTCCGGTATCGGAACAGTGCCTGTCGGTAAAATTGAAACAGGAACTTTGAATGTTGGAAAGACTGTTGTCTTCAATCCTTCACAAAAGTCTGCTGAAGTCAAGTCGATTGAAATGCACCACACTATGGTTCCTAAGGCGGAACCTGGTGACAACGTTGGTTTCAACGTTCGTGGTCTTGCTCAAGTCGACATCCGCCGTGGTGACGTTGCTGGATATTCTGACAATGAACCTATGTTCGTTCGTCACGACGAAACCTTTGTTGGACAAATCCAACTTATGGACATTCCAAAGGCTGTTTCCGTAGGATACACTCCAGTATTCCACGCACACACCGCTCAAGTTGCAGTTCGATTCCTCGAACTTCTTGAGAAGACTAACAAATCTGGTAAGGAAGCTAACCCGTCTTTCCTTAAGACTGGCGACGCATGTCTAATCCGTTTCCAACCAAACAAGCCAATGGCAATTGAGCAAATGGACACGTTCCCTGAACTCTCTCGCTTCGCTATCCGTGACATGGGTAAGACCGTCGCAGCTGGCGTTTGTTTGAAGATTGATAAGAAGTGATTTCACCTCGATAAAATCTGAAGGAATCGGAAGGAATCACTATGGCAGCAGTAACGATTATCAAACTCACGGGACAAAATCACCGTGACATTGACACCGTTGCAAGCCAAATCAAAACCATATGTGATACCGGTGGTATCTCACTTCGTGGACCAATCCCATTGCCGACTCGACATCTCGTTGTTCCAGTCCGCAAAGCACCTGATGGTGAGGGCGTTGAAACTTACGATCACTGGGAGCTTCGTGTTCACAAGCGTTTGCTTGAAATGGATATTACCTCCGGAAAGGGCGAATCCGCTCTCCGTCAAGTAACCCGCATTCAAATTCCAGATACAGTGAGCATTGAACTCTCAATGCGCTCAGTCAACTGATTCGATGAACTAATTCATTGTCTAACAACAGTTTGCCGTAAGGCTATTCAAAGTGATGCAGCTTCTGCAACACCTGAATCAATTAGCCAACTTGCAGTTTCAGAATCAACAAAATGAATATCGCCTTCTTCAAGGGTAAGTTCTTCTCCGTTTTTGGTAGCAATAGGTTCTGGACTTGCCATCAATACTCGAATACGTACGAGTTCAGGCTCTTCAGAGACTTCTTCTATCGGTGCTTCAACAGCAGATTCTTGTTCCATTTCAAACATTTCAATAGAAGGTGATGCTTTCTTCGAAGGAGCCAATTCAAGCGCTGCAGCATGCTTTTCATTCACATCTCCAGTGGCAACATTCTTTGGTACCTCAACTTCTATTGGAGCACTATCAACTAAATCAGCGTGGATATATTCGTCTAAGTCTGGCCATTCTTCATCAATGAAACGTTCTTCTTCGTCACCTGCTGATTCAAAAGCCTCAGCCGGAGGTTCTCGGTCTTCAAATGCCAAATCTGGTGGAGCAGAACCTGTAAGGTTTGAATCCACAAATGAATCAAGTTGAACCGTACCCGGTGCATAACGAGTTTGCCCTTGAGCGGTTTCACCTGCTATTCCATTTTGCATCGAATTCCATTCGACTTCCATTTTGAAGCGGTCAATTTGAACTTGCATCATGTGATAAATCGCTTTTTCGGCAGGGTCATGGCGTTGCCAATCAAGTGCTGGCAAATCTTGAGTAACGCCGGGCGGGGTTGTAGTGCGTAGAGATTGTGATGATACGTGTTGCATCATTGCCACCAAACGTTTTCGAGCGAGTTCCGAAGCAATAAGACGAATGTTTGCTTGACGCTTTTGCAAATTTTGTAGACGCATACCCGTCATACCTTTCATCATCATGCCTTGAATTTCAGAATCTAAACTTCTCAAGAGTTGATGAACCATGCTCCAAAAATTTTGACGCGGAAGTGGGATGGGAACATGACGATTAATTTGCAAGCGATGCGTCGCAAATAATTGCTCTTCAACCTCGCGCGACTGAGCACTATCAAGGTCGGTAAGGTTCGACATCGTTCACTCCTATGGCCGACATACTTTGAACCCTTCACAGGTGTTTTGTCAAACATTAAACGCGCGTATTGATAATTGATGGCTCACCTCGCATAGCGAGGTGTTTTCCCAGTGCTGAAAAATCAACGCTCAACACGTGATGTCCAAAGGTCGTCATGTACTGCTTTTGTGTTGGTTTTTTTGATGCTTGGTGTACCGTTGAGTGCTGGTAATGATGCTACATTTGCCGCCTCATTACTTCCTGAACCCGAACAAGATACAACTGGTGAATTATTTTTCCATCCTGGCGAGAACCAATCGAGCGTCAATACCAGTTTGTCATCAACCATTTCCGTCCCCTCTAATCAAACATTTTTGAGCGGAACTCTAGATGTTGAACCACTATGGAACACTTCCTCAAGTAATGGTACCCAGTTTGGCGTCGGAGCATCACATCAATGGAATGGAACTCATCAACTCACCAATGGAATTGGCCATGGTGGAAAATTGACTTTAGCCACGAATTCATCACTTGGTTCAATTACCAATTTTGAATCTTCAGTAGTCGTTGCACCCGGATGGATGGGGACTGGAGCCGACCATGAGGCATGGTCTATTCAACGCCCAAGCCTTGTTCCTTTTACAACGAATTCTGGGATGCTTGTCCCATCCAATGGTTCGAATTCAATTGGCTTTTTAGCAACGCAGGCACGTGGTGATCTCGGACCGGATATGGAGGGTTGCCTTCGCTCACCTACTATTGAAACGCCAACATTTGTCAAGAACTATACTTTGACCTTTGAGCATTGGACAGCCCTCTTGACTGATGATGCAGCATGGATTGAGATAAGACATACCAATGGAACATGGGGTTTACTTTCACCATTGGATGGTTATCCTTCGACAGCTCAGTTGAATCATTCTCCATCGACTGTATGGAATGGAGAAGACAGTAATTGGGCGACTTCACAATTTCAACTTGACCCCTATGTCACGGATATGCAAGCCACAGTGCAATTCCGACTTTGTTTCCAAACCAGTTCAAGTCTCGGAGCACGAGGTGGATGGTTTGTTGATAATTTTGAAGTACACAACCAAGGCGATGATTCCGCATCATGGTTTCATGGTAATCTTTCTGGAAATTATTTGGCTAATGCTCATGGCGATTTAGTCCTCCCTCTTAATCTCTCTAACTTCACTGGTCAAAATGTAGAATTGGAAATATGGGTGAATTGGGATATCCAAGGTGGGGCTAGTGATTATCTCACAGCATGGCTTTCACTCGATAATGGCTCCACCTATTCACCAATCTCGACTTACCCAGGCCACCCCTCAATGGGGGCTGTTTGTGGCGGGGTTTGGTTCAACGGTGGCGATTCATTAGGTGAATGGTGCCCAGTGCGTTATTCACTTCCATGGACGATGACTGCGCCACAAAATGCTAGCCATGCCCTTGTTAGATTTAATGTTGAAACGAATGCCCAAATCAATTATGGTGGAACAACTTCAATGGGTTGGGAGGGAATTACTATTGATGATTTGAGTGTTTGGACCGATAGAGGAACGCCTTCGCAATATATTCAACGATTGAAAAATTTCACTAACCAACCAACTGGAATCAACGGTTCTTCCGATGGCTGGTTAGAAACTCCTGCAGGGCCAAATGAATGGCAATGGATTACGCTATTAGGACATAATACGCAGAAAACAACATTGATTGATTTTGATTCTGGAAATGAATTACCTGCTGGGTGGTCGTTATGGGCACAATCAAATCGACGTTGGGAGGTGGGACCCACCAGTAATTCCTCTGGATTTGGACCCGGTTTATGGCATTCTGGAACTAATGGTGCGGGAATCTATCTGGATGATGAATATCGAAGTGATATGTGGACTGATTTGTATACACCAGAATACACTCTTCCAGAAAATTCAACTTCAAGATTAACATTCCGAAGTTGGATATGTACTGAATCTAATTGGGACGGGGGGACTGTTTCCATTTCAACAGATGGCGGCGATTCATGGTGGTTTATTCCTCCAACTTTTGGTTCGTTCCATGACCAATTATCCACAGTCAACAGTTTCTCACCGTTCCATAACCAAGGAATATTCGACGGCTCAACAGTTGTTGGCGGATGTCACAATGTCCAGCGAGGCTTTGACCTCAAAGAATACGATTTGTCAAACCTCACTGGGTTGTCCGTTAGGGCTAAATTCAGCTTTTTCTCGGACCAATTGATTGAATTGGATGGTTGGTATATTGATGATGCAGGTATTGAAATTGATGTTTACGAACCCGCAGGAACATGGGTTTCTGAGGTTCTGACACCCGATCCATTGTTTGGATGGGGCCAATTAGATGGATTTGTATTTGAACCCGAAAACACCTCCGTCAGATTTGATATTTTGGATGGTAATGGCACCCCAATTGATGGATATCAAAACAAAACTTTGCCACTTGATTTGCCGTTTGATACCCTTCAATTCCCAACCTTGCATGTTCGAGTTAATTTGACGAGTCTTGACCGATTGGTTACACCATATATTGAACGCCTTTCGGTTGGAACTCTCACATTCTTTGATTCCTATCATCTCTCACATCTCGGCGATTACGGCGGTTCAAATCTCCAAGTATTGGAAGTTAACAGCGATACTGCCATTGTGTCCACGGCAACAACGAATCTTGCCTCTTTGATATGGTCGACCAACGCGCTCTGCCCATTCCAAAAGGCTGAATTCCAAATGATTGGTGGTAATCTCACTGCCACACATAGTCAATATTCAGTCGTTTCAAGTCGCTGGGATGACGCCTATCGACCCTCATTAATACAAACAATCGAACGTCAAGGACGGCCTCAGTTGTCAACGGATTTTTCATTGACTTGGTACCCCGGACAATCGTTATCTGGTTTCCTTTTCGAACCAATATGCGGCACTGCTCCTCTTCAACCGGTGATTGAACTCGGCCTAGAAGATACGGAATTGTTTTCATGGCCCGAATCGAATGCGAGCCAGGAATTCGGCCTTAATCGAAATTTCAATTCCCTTGAAATATTTGATTCAAACATCGTACATGGTACACAATCAATTGAATTCACGTATTCATCTGGAACTACACTTGCCAATTTGACAATACTCGTCGCTCGAAGTTTAGGAACAGGACCAGTAGTTTCTTCTTTTGATGTCAGTTTCTTGATTGCAGCACAAACCGATGGTGGCTCCTCTTGGGTACGTTACGCTCCGTTTTCACAAGGTCAATCCTTCGATGCAACTTCATCAACACAATTCCGTCGTGTTCAAACCACCGGTACTTGTCACAGCCAAACACAACACACAGCGCATCTAGATGCTTGTGTGTTCCAATTGCAATTGAATGGTAATTTCACAGCGAAATTGACTCAATTGCAATTCATTCCTCACCATCAAACATTAACCACACAACTCACTCATCAAACATTGAATAGTATTCTTCAAGACACCTATAATGCGTCTCCTTCGCCCATTTTAGACATTCCAATGAAGGTTCAAACTGTAGAAGGTTCGGTCATGGTTAATTTGAGTTATGCAACGCAAACAAAACTTGTTGACCGAATTGTCCCACCAACCCATACGCGTTGGTTGCCAACACAAACCATTGTGTTTGAAACGCAGCATTGGAGAGGCGATGCACATTCATTGGAATGGGATGCACCCGACTTCTCATCGATTCATTTGACCCTTTCTTCTTCGGCTTCATACGCTGATAGTTTGGTCGAAGTTGAGGCATTTAACCTCGATTCTTCACCTCAATACCGCCAACTCTATGGCGTAGGATTTGCATCTTTTATCGAAAATCAATCTTCAACCGTGTGTACGATGAACACTTGTACTGTAACATGGGCTTTCAACAGTCATTGGTTGATGGATGATGTGGATGACCTCTATATCCTGGCTAAAGGCGTAGATGTCGACGGATTCTCCACTGGCCCCACTATTCTTCATCGCCATACATTATTCAATGAAATCGAGAATGATTTAGAGGTAATCGATTTCAATGTTATCGATGATACCAACCGTGTTCTTAGTGATTGGTCGAATCCTCAATGGCCATTCCACTTGAATGCAAGCCAAAATATGCAAGCGTCTGGCAAAGTCCGTTTTGAGGGAATTTTAGATGCCTATGTCGGCTTGGGAGACGCCCAAGTACGAATCGATGCAACCGCAGTGCCGCCTGTAAACCAAAGCGGTGGGCCCGATGAATGGCCAGATGAGCCAATCATATGGAATATGTCGTGGTATGCGGATGTAGATGCAAACGGAGCCTTCTTAGTTCCTATCAATGCTCCCGATATCAACGAAAATATACCTAGCAATACGAGAATTGTTCTTTCCCCACATCTAGAACGATTGGGACCGGCTTCGGAAAATGCTGCAACAAGTATCGATCAAACTAGTCTTTCACAAGCCATCCCATTCTTGTTCGATAAAATCGAACCCACGACTACAACTTTACAAATTTTAGATTCAGGCGGTTACGCTCCAGCAGATGGATATATCTGGACCTTGCAGCAAGATGTGGCTTTACGCTTGATACTTCAAGACCCAGAGGGATTATCGAACACTATTCAATTCAGTTATTGGCTTGAAGCAAGTCATGATATGAATGACAACGGAGAGATGGAGGAAGAAGAATATTCAACTCAAACGGTAACGTTCAATTCAGGTCTCACATCAGCTGAAATAGACCTCCCCCATCTTTCATGGCAGGATATTCTTCCTGCTGGTCGGTCTTTAGGAAAAGCAAGTATTGTCGTGAAGGGCTTTGATTTAGCCGGAAATGCACTTCTTGGTGGAGGCGAGTTTGGAGAACAAAATGATTTGGCAACGTTACAAGTTCAGGAACGATTTGACACCCTCATTGAAACTGAATCTCTTTCCTTCGACCTCTACAATTCATCCCTTCTTATTGGGAATGAACATACCTTTTCTTTTGCACTTACTGATGCAAATGGGATACAGTCCCTTGACAGTATAGAACTGGCTCTCCTCAGTCAAGATCAAAGTGAGATATGCGCAATCAAGTATTTGCCTCGTTTTGAACAGATTATCTACGATTCTAATTGTTTTGAAATATCCCCCATTGTTCACGTATCAAAAACACCACTTCAAGCCGAATGGCACCTCGATATTACATTCCGTATTGCATGGGGCGTGGACAACATCTCAACTTTGTCAGGCACTCCGTCATTGAAAGTGTTCGATGAAGGCCAAAATCTTGGCCTAGGTTTGTCACACTTGAGCGTATTCAACTGGCACCTCTCATCAGAACTATATCTTGGGCCAATCATAATTTCTGACCAAACCGAACCAATAGGCGTCATTACTGCGACAGAAATTTCAGTTCATTTGAATGACGACATACTTGTTGAAACTCAACTCTATCATGCCAATACTTCGATATCTGCACAACACATTCCATCCTCCGCATACATACAAGCTACACTTTCAGATGGAGAACGTTCAATTCTACAGAACATGAGTTTCTCTTCTACTGGAAACATCAGCATGTTACTTAATCTAAATTCATCTATTCTTAAACATCGTCAAGCGACTTTAACCGTAGAAGTAATCGGTGTCCCCAATATGATTTTCTTCCAGTCGTTTGACATCACTCTTGACCAAGACAACCCTCTTCTTTCAATACCGCCAGGAATACTTTCACAGGTTGATTACGATACTTTTGATGAGCAAGAAATCATTGTTATTGTGAGTGATGAAGTAGGAATGGACATAAATTCTGTTAAAATGCATTGGTATTTCACTCGGGCAGGAATCGAAATCGACAATTCAGCAGGAGAACAATCGATTGATTATTTGAGTGGAACAGCCCCCACATACACCTTTTCATCGAGAGTAAATCTTCAACCATCCAACGAATCTTTACTTCTCAAGAACGACCAGTTAGTAGTTTGGTTCAGTGGTTTTGATATGTCAGGTAGGGCGATTTCAGGATTTGGTACCGAGGGTCAGCCTTTGAATCCCCGATTCCAATGGATTGCCTTTGAACCACAATTTGAAGATATTATCGTCACACCCTATCGTCCAGTTCTTGGTGAACAACTCTCTATCTTTGTTCGCGTTTCCAATGTTGGAGTTCTCACGGGTAATATGACCGTTGAGTGTTATGATGACCTTGGACGCCTTTTGGCATCGAACTCTAGTACAATCGGAGGAGGTTCTTGGGTTGATTATGAATGGAAAGTAGAGGCATGGAAGACTGGCCGTTTAGGAATCACAGTAAAGATTGTCAACTTCACTGGGAATGTTCCTATACCAGTTGCTGATGTCCAAACCTATCAACAACAAGATGGCCAAACAGCAACGAAACTTGGCTTTGCAGGCCTTATTTTCCTTCTTTCTTCAGGCATCTTCATTGCATCAATCCTTCATCGACGAGAAAAAATCAATGAATTTACTTCAAATCAAGTACATCATGCAATGGATTATCGAAGCATGCCCCCTCCTCGTCCGAAGGATTTAGTTGATTTAACTCAAGAGGAATAGTCAAAAACGGGGGGTCCTACGCTCAACAATAAGCCGGGGTTCCCGAGCGGTCAAAGGGGGTGGACTCAAGATCCTCTGCGTAAAGCTTCGCAGGTTCGAATCCTGCCCCCGGCACTCCTTTTTTACAAGTTGTAGAGGTCCATAAAACCTAATAATTAATTATTTTGGGTAAAATAAATTATTCGATTTCTAAATTTATTTTTCACATTCAATGCGCATGTGCAATCAATCCAGAAGCATCTGCTACGAAAAGGAGACTTGAGAGGATTACGACGCCAAGAAGAACATACAGCATTGCTTTTCTACCGGTTTCAGGATTGTGAATGTCGGGTAGGGTATCAACAGTTGCAACATAGAGGAATGTTCCCGCAGAAAACAACATGGCTATACCAATTAGGTGGGTTTCTAAATCGGACAAAGCATAGAAAGCAACTAACATCATCAATGGTGTTGCAAGTGAAAAGACAACCACATCTCGAATAGAATCGTTTCTATTCGTTCGTTCATGCAATGAAAATACGCCTAAACTGAATGCAGCAGGTGCTTTGTGAATCAAGACGGCAAATGCAACGGTTGCAGTGACTGCGACACTACCAGTCGCGGCTGCAGCACCAATTGCTATGCCATCGGTTGCAGCGTGTAATGAGAGTCCGAATACTAACATCCATCCCCCATTGCCATGATGGACATGTTCGTGTCCATGGTCGTTTCCATGGTCGTGATGCTCTTCATGTACAGCATGTCCAATTCCAGAACCTTCTAAGATTAGCATGAGTAAGAATCCCGCTAAAATTGCACCACCGAGTAACAATTCATTTGAATGTTCGTCATCATCATGAGCAGACTCATCATGTGAATGAGCGGTAATTATTGTCTCGATTTCTTCAAGCCCAGTCGAAGCAGTAATCTCTCCTTCTTCGACTTCTTCAATTACATGAAGAACAGATTGTGAAATAGACTCTTCACCATCCTCCTCATCAGCGTGCTCATCAGAATGTTCATCCGTAGTATGGGCATCATGCCCACCAACTAAATCCTCAATTTCTTCAATCGCTTGTGTTTCATTTATATCGCCATGTTCTACTTCTAACATGACTAACGCAATGGAGCCAGCAATCTTAGCATCATCATCATGAGATTCATGTTCTTCTCCCGATGCTAATTCGTAACCTTCAGGTATAACAACCATCATTGCTGACGCAATAATAATTCCAGCAGCAATGCCAGAGAGCGTTTTTAGGCGCGCAGGATCGTCCTTTACCTTTGAATAAACCGGTATCAGTCCACCGATTAAGGCAATGGCGAGGGTAAGGGCTGCATAGAAGAATGGTGCTGTTGTCACAGTCTTCCCTTCAATAATAGATATATAAAAAATGTTATTAATTATTACATGAGCAAATAAACATGAGCAGAGTACTTTCGTTTAGCACTGACAATGAATTCGCCGAGCAACTAGAACATTTGATACACCAATCAGGTTATTCAAACCGAAGTTTATTCCTTCGAGATGCCAGTTTACATTTTGCCGAGGCTCAACGTCGTGGTGAACTGGTAGCAATGGATGACGATGTGGTTTTGGATGGGACCATTGTCATTTACTATCAGCATGGCGTCGAAAACAAGCTCATGGAACTACGCCATTCACATGAAATCGAAGTAATTTCCTTCCATCATAATTGTCTCACTGATAGCCATACTTGTGTTGATACTATGCAAGTACGCGGTGATGCTCTTTCATTTCGTCAAGCAATTGACAAATTGAATAACACTCAAGATATCGACAAAGTCAATTTCATTGCTGCTCCAATGCGTGATAATGGATGTTGCTGATTTACAAGCCATACTAGTGATTAGAGTTAAATTCTCCATCTATGTAATCAAATACACTCAGTTGATAGAATTATTCTTCGCTTCGATAATTGCTTCTACAAGTGGCTCAAATGTATCGCCATGATAGTGGGGTGAACACACATCCGCCGCTTGTAATACCGACTCAAATGCTCCCTTGACCGCTACAGACCAATGCGCAAGTTCAAACATTGGCAAATCATTGGGCGCATCTCCAACACACAACATATCATCTTTTGACCATCCCATACGTTCAAGTAAAATTTCTAGACCACTTCCTTTGGTAAGATGTGGCTCCATCAAGTGAATGGCAAATCCAGTCCGAAGTGCAGAAAGATGTGACCATTCACTGTCAGCAAGATGCATGCGTATTTGTTCTAAATTCTCACTAGGGTGAAGGCACCATTCACTTTCTCGCCATTGATTTGATTCAATTCCTTTCGAGCCTTCTGTGAGTTGCATGACGGTATCAAGCCATTCAGCAGCACGTTTTGCTTCTGTACCATCGGCCTGTAGAATTGGTTCGGTGAAACTAGGATGCCAAAGAACTCCTCCGTTTTCACAACAGATGGGACCGGAGAGTTTGAGAAATCGCCATAATCCATAGGCGATGGCACGAACATTCCCAGTAGCAAGAATGATTGGAATCCCTGCCTTTTCTAAGCGTTCTAACGCATTCAAAGCACTTGTATTGAGTCGTTTTTCCCCATCGGTAAGGGTGCCATCGATATCGACAGCGACAAACTTTGGAAACCAACCCTCTGGGAGCCACTGCATACTAAGTGCCAGACATGAGCGTGTCATCAATTTTCGCCTCATGTTCTCAGAATTTGTACCGTCGAGAAGGGAGAGATTATTGAGGTCGGGCGCGAGGCGACATTATGTCATCGGGTGATAAAGAGGAAGTATTTCTCTCGCTCGATGATGATATTGAAGTGAAAGCCCCTAAAACCAAAGAAAAACCAGCACGAAAACCCCGTGTTAAAAAATCGAAAAAAGTGACGTCACCACCTCAAGTAGTTCTTGATGCAGAGATTCTCGATGGCGCTATGGCCGAGCATGCGACAGGTACCTACGAATTGGGCTGGCCCTTGCTAGGAATGGATTGTCCGGATTGCGCAAGCAAAGCCACACGAGCCTTGGACACATTGCATCAGGTCAATGACGTCCAGGTTTCAGCCACTGCTGGCACGGTTCGTTTGAAGATCGATTTGCAATACGGCCATCTTGCCGAAGTGTCCTCAGTTCTTCATTCGTTGGGCCATGCTCCAGATGTTGAACATCACGAACTCTCTGGTGTCAAAGCCTCAGCCGTAGCAACGAGAAACGGTCTCGGACGCAGTAAATTAGCCAAGTTATTCCGTCAACAACCTTGTGTACTTGATGTTGAGGTAAGAGATGATGATCGAGTTATCCTCCAACTTGCACCAGATGTATCTCCTGAGTTGTTTGAAAAACGCAATGCGGCGCTTGAACACATCACAGGAACAGCGGTTCGACTTATACCCGCAACTTCAACCCGAATCCGACCAGACCAATGGCGGTTAATCGGCGGAGGCATCGCTTTGCCATTGCTCGCGCTTGTCATCCTTGGTGAATTCCTCGGCTGGTCAGATATTTTGCTTGGCGTGATTGCGTTACCTGGATTGTTGGTGGGTGGCAGTCAAATGTTCAAAGAAGCCATTGCAAGTATCAGAAATCGGCAACTTGGTTTCCAAGTCCTGACCAGTTTAGCAGTGATTGGTGCAGCGGTTTTGGGAATGTGGGAAGAAGCATTAGTTGTTGCCATACTTGTTGCATTCACCGCACATCTAGAGGGTGATGCACTGGTGAAAGCGCGCAAAGCAATGCAAGGTGGGCTTGACCGCCTTCCAAGAACTGCACGAAGAGTGACTGGAAATAAACCGAAGAAAATCGATTCCAAGAACATGCTTGGTTTTTCTCTTCAGATGGCATCCCCAGCGCCCCTTGTTGGTGAAGATGGCTGTGCACTTCCCGACCCAAATGCAGAACATGAAACGGTTCCTATTGAATTGATTAAAATTGGTGATGCCATCGAAATCCGAAGTGGAGAATTAATTCCTGCTGACGGAAAGATTCTCGATGGCCATGGCTCGTTAGATAAAGCCCCATTGACTGGAGAATCGGTTCCTGTTGAAGTTTCAGAAGGAGATGAAATCCAAGCAGGACTTGTTTTGGCACGCGGACCTGTGGTAGTCGAAGTGACTGCCGTTGGTGATGATACCCGTTTGTCTGGGTTAATTGATGCAGTTCATACTTTCCGAGAAGAGCCACCACGTTTACAGAGCAGTATCGAACTCTTTACTGCGATATGGGTTCCAATTGTATTGACTGGAGCAATCGCAATTTGGTATTTCTTATTCCCGAATGATTGGAAGGTCATTTTATTAATTTGGGTTGTTGCATGCCCATGTGCTTTATTACTTGCCACACCGGTTCCCCATGCAGCAGCTCTTTCCCGTTCGGCTCACTTTGGAGCAATCGCACGGGGTGGCGATGTCATTGAACGCCTCTCAAAGGTCAATCATATCTTACTCGACAAGACTGGAACCTTGACTTCTGGAAAACCCAAACTGGGTGAAATAATAATGGCAAAGGGCCGTCAACAATCTGCGGCCCTCAAATTGGCCGGTGGTCTTGAAGCCCGTTCATCCCACCCCTATGCCCTCTCTGTCATGGAGTATCTCAATGAAAAGAAAGTCCCACCGTCTCAAGTTACATCTCTCTCGGATATTGAAGCGGGCGTCAAAGGAATGGTCAGTGGAAAGCAAGTGATGTTTATTCGTTTTGATCGTGCTAAAACGCTCAACGTTACCGTTCCTAAGGAACTTCAAGAAGCGTACAAGGCGGCAGAAAACAAAGGTCATGGAGCCAGCCTCTTGGTCCGAGAGACAGAAGGAATTGCTTTGTTCACCTTCATACATGATGATACGCATACGGGAAGTAAAGAATTAATTTCAGGATTGAAAAAGCGTTCAATCAATGTTGAAATTCTTTCCGGCGACAATCAGGCTGCGGTATCTGCCTTTGCAAAGAGCGTGGGGCTTCCAGAATCTTCCGCTCATGGCGGATTTTCTCCTGAACAGAAAGTACAATGGGTCAAAAACCGTTCAAACACTCACATTACAATGATGGTTGGTGATGGCTTCAATGATGCTGCCGCACTGGCGCTTGCTGATGTTGGCGTTGCAGTTGGGACTGGAGAAACGGTTAATCTTGAAGCAGCAGATGTCCTCATTCCAAGTGACAATCCACTTATGCTCACCGACCTTATTGACTTGGCTCGTCGGGCTCAAAGAATTCTCATGGGTAATTTATTCATAACCGTAGGAATTACACTTTCACTGGTTGCAGCGGTCATTCTACAACTCTATGACGAACTTTGGGTGGGCGTTTTGATTCATGAAGCATCTGTAATACTCGTCATTTTGAACGGTGCGCGCCTAGCCGGTGGTGACGGAGCATTCGCTCTTTTGTCGTCCATTTTTGTTTCATTGTGGAGGGATACTAAAGAAGCATTTTCCCTCCTTAAGTCAAAATATTACCCGGTTTGAGTTGCCAATTTGGCCACTTTACGCGGCATATTCAAACCGTAGGGGCAGTTCTGCCCAAATGGTGAGGAGATGGCACGAGTTCGAGCAGACCCAGTCACGACAGCCCTCGCTCATCCAACCCGTCGAGCATTGTATATTGCCCTCTCAACGAAAGATGAAATGAGTACGGTTCAACTTCAATCCGAAGTAAATGTCGAACGATACAATCTATATCACCATTTGAAAAAATTAGCATCACTGAATTTAGTTGAGAATCATCGCGATGCTGGGCGTTCTCGATGGTGGAAAAAAACATCTCATGTCGAATTACCTGAACTTCTTACAAGTTCTAATGCATCACCTCCATCTTCTTTAGTGACTGATGGCGACTCTAGTTCGCTTCCAGAATCAATTGCCGATGGTGGAGAAGTTCATGTCCTCAACCTAGAAGGTTCACGTGATCAAATCGGTGCGAAACGGATGCTTGAACTCCTTGCAAAAGAGCATGGAATTGAATTAAATTTACCTTGGAACTTTTTGCCTGCGAGCATCGCTTTGATTGCAAAGAAAAAGTAAAGATGACCTTTGAAAAGCAAATACCTCAAGAAGTGAGAACAGGAGCGGTAACCATGAGCGAAGAGTTAACAGTTGAATCAAGAGTTGCTCCACCAGCACTTTCATGCCCTAAATGTGATGGTTTGTTACCAAATGAACTTGGGGAAATTCGTTGCACATTGTGTCAAGCACGCGTACGCATAGAACACACAATCACTAGGAAAAAATGGGCCGAAGAAAAAGTTGGTTGCCCTGAATGTGGAAAAGTACTCGTTGTGGGTGTCAAAAAGCGGCCAGCACATTTGAAATGTGCATCCTGTTCATGCCATTTCACTCTTGTTCCAAAGGTGGCACGCGTAGAGATCTCTTGCCCTGGATGTGAACGTCAATTACGTATGAAACGTCGTCCAGGTGAAAGAGAGATAAATTGCCCAGCATGCGAGACTAGTTTCAAGGTAACATTCTGAATGCGCTCAATATTTCGCTGAACTCAATAGTAGGGCTGTTGGTTGGTCGCATAACCTTTGCAAATTGCCTTTAAGCCTCACATACTTGTCGCGCTCCTTATCTATGATGAGATATGCATGAACCATTGGATGGGATACGATGGGAATGAGCGCAAGCAACGATAGTGAGGTCATTGAAGCGGCTCGCAAGAAGCGAGAAAACACTGACAAAGTCTCACTATCTGCACTTCGTTCCCAGTTTACTTCGACGGCTACATCCTCCCTCGACCAAGTAACAATGACAAGTGCGCGATTCCGTCAGGAAGAGCGACTGCGAGCAGATTTACGACGAGAACGACGAATTCGTCAACAAGCAATCGCTGAGCGCGTTGCAATCATGCAAGATTCATTAGCAAGTGATTTAGCTGTTCAGCATGAACTCACACTCGATTCACTCGAAAAAGAAATGAGAGAAGAGATGGAACGTGATTTGAGTACGCTTGAACGCGATTCACTAGCCCGAGAAGAATCTCGCATGCGTGGAGAACTTGAACTCAGACTCAATCGCCAACTTGAATCACTTCAAGATAAATTGGATGTTGAACAAGACCTTCGTCTTGAAGAACATAAAGCACAACTGAAATCTCAAATCGAAACACAACTTCAAGACGAGCATCGTCAGAGACTTGATATTCAAAAAGAACGACTTGCAATGGAATACAATCAAGAATTACAACGTCGAGTCCGTGAAATTGAGGCGAATATCGAACTTGAAATGGAAGAACGGTTCAAAGAAATGGAAGTATCTGAAATTTCACGCCTTGAAGAAGGTCATGCAGCACGTCTCTCTGAGCGTGAAGAGCAATTACGTCGTGGTATTCGAACACGCCTTGAGCAACAATTGCGAACAAGATTAAAGCAACGTGAAGCGCGCTTAAAGGCTGAATATGAACGTCGTAGTCTTCGCTTGGAAGAAGATATTGCTGAACAATTACAAGATGAACTCGAGGGCAGACTTCGTCAAGAAACCGATGACCTCGAAGAGCGAATGCGCGAAGATATTGAATTGGCCATCGCTCGACGTCGTGATGAACTCCGTGTTGAAATTGAACAGCAATTGCAAGCACGTCATGCTGAACGCCTTTCAGAACGCAAATCACGTCTCCGAGAAAAGTATGACATCACATTTTCAAAGGCAGTTGACGATATTTCCCGCTCCCTCAAATCAGATGTTGAAGCAGAACTTGATGTCCGAATGGATGAGGAGTTCAGTAGTTATCGAAATGCCCGAGAAGCTGAAATCCAAAACCGTCTTGCACGTTTCCGATATGAACGAGAAGCAGAATTACGTGGACAACTTGAGGAGCAATATGAATCGAAGAAGACCGATTGGTCAGAACGTCTCGAGTTGGAATTCCAGTCACGTGAAGCATCCGCTCGCAAGGCCATAATGTCTGAAGTTGATGCGGGTCTACGAAATGAGCGTTTGACCTTTGAAACAGATCTTGATTTGCTTAAAGAAGAAACCTCTCTGGAACTTGAAGTCGATATGGAAGACCGCCTCAATGAATTCCGAACCCGAAAGGAAGAGGAAGTTGCAACCCAACTTGAACGTCAACTCGACAAGCGTGAAGAAATCATGCGAAACAAAGCGCTCATCGATGTTCGTAAGAGAGAGACACATATTCGTGCAGAAATCGAGGCCCAACTTGGTCTCAAACGAGCGGAGATCCGTACAAGACTGCAAAGTTTGAGCGAAAAAATGGATGCCTTCAAAGAAATGGCTGAAGATCAAATGCGAACTGCCATCACAAATCAAATCGAAGGTGAAATCAATACTGCTGAGTCCGATATTCGGACTCGTGAAGCAGAATTCCGAGAACTTCAATCGACAGATACTCGAGCTGAAAAGCGACAAATGTGGATGCAATCCATTTCTGGGCAAAATGCACCGGGCGCTGGTGACATGAATCCGAGTGCTTTGGGCGCCCGTTCTGATGCGCTTGGTTCAACGGGAGGTCGTCCAATGCGTGGAGTCCTTGCCGGTCAACAGCCAGCACCACAAGCCCGTATGGGCTTGAGTGGAATGCGAAGTCCGATGACCAGTTCCAAACCACTTGCGCCAATGGGCGGTGCTCCTCTTGCACGCCCTGTCAAAAAGCCACTTGGTAGCACTAGTGCCGGACCAAATCTCCCACAACCGGTTCAAAAATTGGTGAGAACACCACTTCAACCGATTAGTGCACCTGTGCCTGAAACACAAATGGAGCAGGTCGTCGAACCTATTGCTGAACCCATTGCTGAACCAGAGGTTGAGCAAGCAGTAGAAGAAAGTCAAGAAGATGAAATGTCAACAACAATCCGTCCTATTACTTCAGTTCTTCAATCCGTTGAAACATCTACCGATGTTAAAACGACTACATTGACTCCTCAACTCCGACAATTGGTTCCGAAGAAAGCACGTGGTGCACCTCCACAATCAAAACGTGGTGAAGTTCCCAAGACCGATACTACGACGCTCCTCAAACCAGTTCAAAAGCTGACTCCACTGAAATTATCACCTCCGGTTAAATCACCAGCAGTTGATGAAAACCTCGATGATGAGACGGAATGAATGAAAAATCCTCTTGACGCCATCAAGGGTACGCTTCATATTGATTGAGGTCCTCGGGTTGTTATGAAGCGATTCGTTGTTGTTCTTATCGCAGCATTGATGTTACCTCTTGCTGGAATTATTCCTCTTGTGTCCGCATCAGGTTCAACACTTGTTGATGGAGGGTACATCCAGGAACATGAACCGAGTTTTGTCTATTGGAAACAAATTTACGATGGCTCAATTTTAACAGTCGACGCCTCTGGAAATCTTAGCGTAAACAGTTTTGTCGGTGGTTTCCTCATACCACAATGGCAACTTGATTTGAACGTCAGTACAAATGCGGCTCGTTTGGATTCTGCACAACAATTAGCAGTTGTTTGTCATGACTCAGGCGTTTTCATCATCCATATGGGACTTCAAATTGCCAACCGAAATATCTCCACGCAAGATCCAGTCAATGATGCTGATTGGGACGATGATGGTGACCTTTGGTTAGCGTATTATGCAGGAAGTCGTCGCCGAGCCGAAGAATATGATTCTGAAGGGCCTACTGGAATAGTTTCTCCACAGGTTCAAACTGGATTCAATGCCTTTGATGTGCTTTCAGATGGCCGGATTGTTCTTGGTGCTTATGATAAGAAAGTCTACATTTCCGATAATGATGGAAACGCATTAACAACGTTGACAGAATCTACTTCCATCATCAATGTGGCTATGGAAGACCATAATGGAGATTTATTAATTGGAACCGCAAATGGAAACTTGTATCGATACGATACGAATTCATGGGCAGTAGAAACGCTCTCCCTCACCCATGGGGCCTCGATCAACTCATTAGAAGAATTCGATAATTCCACCTATCATATAGGTACCCAAAATGGTAAATTGACTCAGGTTGACGTCTCTAGTTTTACCGAAGGCGAGACCTATGATTCAACTGGAAAAGTTGTTGGTTCGTTGCAAGAATATACAGGAGAAATTTACATTGTTTCTTCAACCTCTACCCTGTCGAAAATACGCTTGTATGACTTGGATACAGATGGGGATGGAGTAACCGATCAATCCGATGCCTTCCCACTCGAATTTACACAGTGGGCTGATGCCGATGGAGATGGTTATGGGGACAACCCCAATGGCAATCTTGCAGACTTATTTCCCTCAGACATCTATCAATGGGCTGATTCAGATGGAGATGGCTATGGTGACAATCCCGGAGGCGACAATGGAGATGCTTTCCCGGCTAACAGTGAGCAATGGGCTGATTCAGATGGAGATGGCTATGGAGATAATGCAAACGGTCTCGATGGTGACAAATTCAAGGATGAACCAACTCAATGGTTTGACTCTGACCAGGATGGATATGGTGAAAATCCAAACGGCATCACTCCTGACGCTTGCCCGAATGTAAATGGATTTTCTAGTATCGATCGTTTTGGTTGTCTTGACTCGGACCTTGACGGATATTCCAACCCAACTGAGAATTGGACCGTTGAACAAGGTGCTGATGCATTACCACAGCAGAACACCCAATGGATTGATGGCGATGGTGATGGCTACGGGGATGATACAACAGGTTTGATTCCTGATGGTTGTCCATGGGAGGCTGGTACATCAACCAAGGCTTGGATTGTTAACACAACTTCAGTATTAGGCTACATTGAAGTTCCTTCATATGGCTGTGTCGATGCAGATGGGGATGGATGGGTCGATGTGACTGAATCTCAAGGCATGGAAACAGACCCCAATGAATACTTTGATGCTGACAATGATGGTGTTGGTTCGAATTCCGATTATGACGATAATCGCCCTCTTGTTCAAACAGAACAGGACCATTGCCTGCTCAACATTGACGATGTTTCTCTTTCCTGCCAAGGATGGCGTAACGATGATTACCAAACATATCTTTCTCGTGACAAGGATGAAAACGATACAGACTTGAGTTATGCAGCTTGGAATGCCAGTATTAACGCTGGCTTGCTCGATAACGACAAAGTTGATTCTAATATTGTCAAACAAGTAGTCGCTGTTGGAGGCGGCGCATTCCTTTTTCTCACAGCAATAATTATCATCGTCAGTGTCATTGTTAAACGTCGAAAAGTAAATTCGTTAGTCAAGATGTATGGCGTACCATATGTTCCAGAAGAAAACAAGTCTGCTGAAAGTGAGGCTTTGGAAGGAACGGCCGGACTTTCCGCTCAAGGTGGAATAGTTTCTGATTCTGCTTGGGATGACGATGTCGAGAGTCTTGACTTCACAGTTGCCGATGATGATTTGGCTGATGATTCCCAAGAATCATCTACTATTGATGCTGCAAGTTTGTATGATGAAGGGGACAGTCTTGAGGCGATTGCTGGAATAGAAACGGCAACACCCGAGCCCGAACCCGAACCTGAACAATCCCCTGAAGTAGCCCCATCCGAAGCCCCACCATTACCACCCGGAGGTCTTCCAGAAGGCTGGACTATGGACCAATGGAAATGGTATGGGCAAGAATGGCTTGACAAAAATCAATGAAATTAGAGCCCTCTTCGTACAGACGTACATATGAAGGATAGCGAGGCGATTACATATGGCCGCATGGTCTTTTCACTGTTGGGACAATTAACTCCAATGCATTGCAATGGGTATTCGGATCCACCCTCTGAACAACTTGAAAATAATCGTAATTTATTGCTCATTCTTTGTTGTTGAAGGGAAACTTTCCATCCTTTATCATCTTCGATATAAATTCTCGTCGCTGCTCAAAAAAGCGGTCGAAACAAGTACACTCCCCATAATCTACACAATTAATGTTTGAACATTTACCGCAACAACTTGATTTCATGCCCAATTCACCTTCCCTTTCAACTTCATTCGTTTTTTCGTCGAATTTGAACCGAAGTGAATTACATTTTTCACAAAAAGAAACACTTGTCATGCTAGTGTCATTGCACACATTCGTATAATCGCTTCGGAACATACTTTGCAAAGGGGGGCCCACTGCGCACCCATCCAAGCAAAGGGTACCCATGTATATGACCCATTGAAATCCCTTGGCAATTTGCTGATTGTATGCAAGGGAGTTATGGAGAACCCCTTGTGCACATATGAAATTCACTTACCTACTTCACGACTTAAAGTTGGACTTGATGTATGTCCTTGATAAAATTCCTTATCTCATAGTTACGCGGAGATTTTGCATCCTCGGATCAAATCTCAATTGATACGATTCGGCAGTGTCTTTGGTCTTGCTGTTGGACTAAAACAATCAAAGTGTCGCTGTTGTGAACCATAACTACAGACATGAATTCAACATTCGAAAGTAAAGGTGTAATCTCCGTTAGTCCATTAGTGGACTTGTCAAAGTTGAATAGTTGGTTCGAAGCCCATCCGGCAAAATCATAACTCACTCTTGATATGAAATAAGCATCATCGTTATCTTCAGACACAGTGTTTTTTACTACCATTCCCTGATAATCGCTACAATAGAAACTTTCCAACAAAGATGTTCCCTGAGCAGTCCCATCGGTATTCCATAAACCATCCTTGCCTCTAAAAAGAAATTCGTTCGTTCCAAGTATTAGATCCCATCCGCCTGGAGCAGACCATTCCATACAAAATCCATCATATTGATCATTAGTTAGATCAACCACCATAATGGTGCCTAATTCTGTTCCATCCGATTTCCATAACTCAGACCCGTTTTGACCATCATTAGCAATAAAATATAATTCATTGTTAAATACTTTCATAAGTGGACGTAGGGGGATACTGCCGGCATTTGGATTAATATCCTTGACCATCGTAGTGCCTGAATCTGTTCCGTCTGTTTTCCACAATTCGGAACCATTCGTTCCATCATTCGCATAGAAAAATACATACAAACCAAGGGATACAAAATGGTTAGGATTACTATTGTTGTTGTTCAGCGCAGTTGACGGATTAATATCCTTGACCATCATAGTGGCCAAATCCGTTCCGTCTGTTATCCATAATTCCGTTCCATGTTCTCCATCATTGTATTGAAAATATATTTGAGAACCAACTGCTGTCAGATGGGACGGCGTACCGCCGCCAGGCATGTCCTTTACCATCATGGTACCTGATTCAGTACCATCTGTTTTCCATAAATCCGCTCCTCCAACACCACTGTCCGCTGAAAAATAGAGTGTGTCTGCAAGGACAAGAGAAGTGTGGTATGGGAATGAGTTACCAATAAGGCTTGGATTACTCGAACCATCTCCAACCGTATTGAAGGGATTGATGTCCTTTACCATCACAGTACCAGTTTCTGTTCCATCAGTCTTCCACAATTCACATCCAGTAGAACCATCATTCGCCGAGAACAATAGTTCATTTCCTAGGAGTTCCTTTATATTTGCACTAGCTCCGCAATATTCTCTATAATCATCTGAGGATGGATTGATGTCTTTTAAGAGATGGGTTCCTGTTGTAGTTCCATCTGTTACCCAAATCTCAACCACTTCTGGCCAATTGCCTTGTGATTGTTGAGAAAAACTGAATGCGTCGAAAACAAAATAACCATTTACGACATATCCATCTAGCCCCCCCCTCTCGCAGTTTCCAATTAATTCATTAGTCAAGACGGTCTGGACGTTTGATACTAAATTTAAAATGATGAGTTCACCACTTCCATAAGTGTAACTTCCAACATCATAAGAACAATCTAAGAAAATAATCGAATCTCCAAAATTATAAATCATTGAAAGATTGCCTCCAGAAAAAATCGTGCCTTCTAATTCACAACCAGTGCTGTCGATGATAGCACCAGCAGGTGTGTTTGGACAGAGGTCGTCTGCATCTGCAATTCCGTCACCATCAGCGTCGGCAA
>Ga0066849_10000066_pt1 | contig 34064 bp, 27 predicted proteins | sample ETNtaG_9_FD_65492 | JGI IMG/M metagenome (GOLD analysis project Ga0066849, IMG submission 65492) | Marine microbial and viral communities from oxygen minimum zone, Eastern Pacific Ocean - ETNP201406SV69 | ecosystem: Environmental > Aquatic > Marine > Oceanic | place: Pacific Ocean: Eastern... | reverse complement strand
GCTCTCAACGGCATTGCCATCGGTATTCCATATCTCAAATAAACCACCCACATCCTCTCCTATACTTCTCGATGGAGGTCCGTCAATCTTTATGACCGATCTGCCCTCTTCATTATGACCTGTAATTATTCTTCTCAACTCATATCTCCCTATTTCTTTAACCTAAAGATTAACAAATCATGTCATTTTCAAAAAGCAGATACGTATTTCAATGAATACTTAGATGATTTTCTAAAAAAAATAAACTACATTTAATATTCTCTAAATCCATGAATATAAAATCATCACATAAATTGGTATTCGTATCTCTATTGTCACTGACAATCATCGGTTGTGGTGGTGGCTCATCGATAGAGAACACTCTCAATCCAGTATTGATCAATGTCATTGGATTGGTGGACAATGACTTCAGTTATTCCACTCAAGAAATAAGCATTGAATCAAATTATTCCAACTGTGAATTCAGGCTTACACAAAATATGAATTCTCCTAAAATCCTTCATCTTAAAACCACAAACAATAAAAATTTTAGTTTTAGAAACCCTATCATCTATGAAGAAAGCTCAGATATAAACATTCAGATTGAAACAATTGTTGGCCCCGACTGCCCCGATAAGTTGTCTGATCTTGATTTCAGTATTAGAAAATATCCAACGAAATACCAAGCGATACCAAAAAATACAGATGATCTGATTACTAGACTTTTCCAAATCAATGACATTGGCTTTGGAGGACTTGTCATTAGTGATCGATTTACTGCAACAATATGCTATCCAACGCCCGAGGATTGCCAGACTTATACAAATGAACTGTTTGGACAAGATTCTCACAACATGGCCACTGGTGACTTCAATGGGGATGGCTATGAAGATATTGCAGTGGTATGGGCAGTCTTTCCGCACACCATTGAGCAGAAAGTAGATGTACCGATCAATATATATCTCAATAATGGGAGTGGACGCTTTGCTGAAGATCTAAATCTCTATGCAAGTGGAACTCCGTCTACACATCCATCGGCATATAGGGTGCTTGCAGAAGATTTCAACAATGATGGAATAGATGATCTATTCGCAGGATCAATGGGGATCCAAGTCAGAAAAGAAGATTATAATGACAATTATATCGAACCCTACCCTCACCTTCTGTTGCTCTCAAATAAGGATGGCAATTTAAAAGAATCCAATGAAAATATTATCGATGACAATAATGGGAATGGAATGTTATGCGGATTTGCACACGATGCGAGTGCAGGCGATATAGACAGCGATGGCGATATTGATATTTTTGCCTGCAGTGTATTGATGATTAATGATGGTGAGGGTTTATTTCAAATACACCCTTATATCAATCTCCAATGGCAATGGAGAAATCAATATGGGAATCCAATGAGCAGTCTCATGGAAGACTTAAACAATGATGGCTTTGATGACTTAATTTTTTGGAATTTTGATAACCGATCTGATTCGTCATCAACTGATGAAGGTTATATTCTGCTGAGTAATGGGACTTCTGAGATTAAGGAGTGGGAAAAAAAGACTCTTCCAACAGGTCCTTTTGAATATGACCACAATAAATATAATCATGCCGCATCGGGCGACTTTAATGGCGATGGATTCAATGATGTAGCAGTCGCGATCACGAGGGATCTTCCTTATTATGAAGGAGCATATATTCAGATACTCATCAATGACCAGAAAGGAGTTTTGGTCGATGAGACTGATAATCGCTTCCATAAACAGCTTCGGATGAATGCACATCATGGAGAAGGAAATATTTATGTCAGAGACATGAATAAAGATGGTCATCCGGATATTATTCATTCAACGAGAGATTACGAAAGTGGGTTACATGGTGCACACATCGCTCTTAATGATGGGAATGGTAATTTCTCTTCAATAAATGAGGATGATCTTCCAATGAGGCCTGACCCAGGAAGCAATCATTATGATTACCTCATAAAAGGCTTACCCATTGATGCAGATGGTGAAGCATGTTTAGATCTAATATCGGCAACGGATATTGGCTTTGGCGATCCAATGAATCAAACAGAAAACTATCTATTTACAATTATTAATAAGGATTGTGACTTTTAGATAAATATTCTCTAACTGAATCAAGGGCAAGGGGTATTTTTTTGGCGTCGGAACCGCCTGCTTGAGCAAAGTTCCCTTTTCCACCACCATTGCCATTCAAGGCAGTAGCAATGATATCAGCAATTGATTTTGCATCAATTCTTGATGTTAAATCATCGGTTACGCCAATGGTAAATGTCACCTTCCCCTTTTGATTGATTGACGAAAGAACGATCACTGCGGATTTGATTTTATTCTTATACTGATCGATAGCGCCACGCATCACGCTCGACTCGATGTCATTATCAAGTTGTTTATATAAATAATTAATTCCGTTAATACTTTCTGTATTGCTCTCATCTTCAGATGATTGTCCAGAGGCGATTTTTGATTTAAGTTGTTTGATCTCGGATTGCAGTTTTTGATTGGCATCAAGTAAAGATTCAACTTTAGTGGTGACATCCTCTCTTCTGGTTTGGAGTAAATCCGTCAGTGATTCAATCAGATACTCTGTTTCTTTTGCCCACTTCAATGCTTTATCTCCTGTGATTGCCTCTATTCTTCTGGTTCCTGAGGATATACTGGACTCTGAAACGACCTTGAATATACTAATTTCACTCGTGTTTGAAACATGAGTTCCTCCGCATAATTCTTTTGAAAAGTCTCCAACATCTAGCACCCTAACATCATCACCATATTTCTCCCCAAAAAGAGCCATTGCTCCTGAGTGGATGGCGTCATCATGTTTCATGATACTGGTTTGAACGTCAATATTCTCCTCAATTTTCTCATTCACAATCGATTCAATTTCCCTTATTTCGGTTGCACTGAGTGCTTGATGATGAGAAAAATCAAATCTAATTTTTTCATCATCCACCAATGAACCTCTTTGCTGAACGTGGTCACCCAGTATCATCATGAGTGCTTTGTGAAGCATGTGCGTACCAGTATGATTTAATGTGATTGATTTTCTCCTAACAGGATTGACTGAAGCCAATATTTCATCTCCGACCTTTAGTTGGCCCGAAGAGACGGTTCCAAAATGAGTAAAGGCATCGCCTGAGAACTGAGTGTCCATGACCTCAAAAGCGTTTTCATTTGAATTGAATGAGCCTTGATCACCAACCTGACCTCCGCTTTCAGCATAAAACGGTGTTTTATCCAGAATAATCTGACCAAACTCGCCTTCTTTAAGCTCACTAGAGCCATCTTTTCCAAATATACCTATGATTTTACTCTCGGTCTCCAGGTTGGCATACCCATCAAATTGACTTCTTAGGTCATGATCAAGAGTGAGAGATTCATCGCTCTGAAACTTGCTTGCTTTCCTGGCCATCTCTCTCTGCTTGTCCATTGCCTTCTCAAAGCCTTCTCGGTCAACCTCTCTAGAGATACTTCTGGCAATATCAACCGTCATGTCCAAAGGAAAGCCATAGGTATCGTATAGCTTGAATGCGAATTCACCAGAAATGGTTTCATCATTTGACCGATCAAATTCTTTCTGTAAAAGATTCATGCCTTGAGCAAGGGTTGATGCAAACCTTTCTTCTTCCATTAAGATGATTCGCTTTATATAGTCTTTCTTATCATTCAAGTCAGGGTAAGTTGAACCCATCTCATCTGCCAAAGGATCTACAAGTGCGTAGAAGAATGGGGACTCTATTTTCAGATCATAACCGTGCCTCAATGCCCTTCTGATTATTCTTCTAAGAACATAACCTCTCCCTTCATTATCGGGCGTGACTCCATCCATAATAAGAAATGCAGAGGAACGAATATGATCTGCAATCACTCGATAGTGACTCTCCTCTCCTCCCTCTGATTGATTCTTTATGGCGTCTATCAGTTTCTGGAATAAATCAATATCATAGTTACTGCTAACCCCTTGCATCACTGCCGCAATTCGTTCCAACCCCATTCCAGTATCGACAGATGGTTTTGGTAAATCAATGAGTGCTCCGTTCACATGCCGTTCGTATTGCATAAAGACAAGATTCCATATTTCCACAAATCGATCGCCATCCTCCTCATCGGTTCCAGGAGGACCTCCATCTATGTGTGCGCCATGATCAAAAAAGATTTCACTGCATGGTCCGCATGGTCCGGTTTCGCCCATTGACCAAAAGTTTGACTTCTCGCCCAATCGAATCAGTCTATCTTCTCCAATGCCGATCTTATCAAGCCAAATTGCTGCGGCCTCATCATCGTCTTGATATATCGTTATCCAAAGACGGTCTCTATCAAGGCCCAACTCATTGGTAATAAAATCCCATGCAAAAAGGATTGCATCTTCTTTGAAGTAATCTCCAAAGCTGAAGTTTCCAAGCATCTCAAAAAAAGTATGATGACGTGAAGTGTAGCCCACGTTCTCAAGATCATTGTGTTTACCACCGGCTCTAAGACATCTTTGTACGCTCACTGCTTTTGAATATCCCTGATCATCTTTGCCTAAGAATATGTCTTTGAATTGCACCATCCCTGCATTGGTAAACAAGAGTGTTGGATCATTGGCAGGAACCAATGGAGAGCTCTTAATGCTTTGATGATCCCTTGATTCAAAAAAATCAATAAAAGCTTGTCTTATTTCACTTGTTTTCATTGTTTCGTATTAATTTTATTCTTAGCAAATCTTTTGCTTTTTCTATCTGGCTGCGAGTAAATCCTCTGTAACTTAAAAACTTCATTAACTTCAATTGCTTATCATAATCAAGTTCTGCCTCATTCCCCAACTTTTTGTTCATGGTTTCATAAGCGAGTTCACACCATTGCTCTTCGGTTATGCCTTCTAATGCATGATTTGCAAGCGCTTCGATCACGCCCCTTTGCAATAATTCTGAAAAGATAATGTTCGGCCCTTTGCCTCTTTCGAATCTTGATCTTAAGTATGCCTCAGCAAATCGTTCGTCACTCAGTAGGCCTTCATCTATTAATTTATCCAATTCAGAATTAATAATATGGGCTGCAAATTTTCTTTGCTGGAGTTTTCGATAAAGCTCAAGACGCGAGTGCTCTCTTCGAGCAAGAAGGTCCATTGCTTTCTTTCTGGCTAGTGCTTGATCAGTGATCTGTTCAGTCAAGGCTAATGATTATGAATTAAAGAGTTATTTACTTTGAATTAGTTCTTCACGAATTTTCTTTATCAATCCTTTGGCTATTTTAGGATTCTCGGATAAGAACTCTCTTACGTTTTCTTTGCCTTGTCCAATTCGATCACCATCATAGCTATACCATGATCCTGATTTCTCAATCAAATCATGTTCGACGCCCATATCAATGATCTCTCCCTCTGTTGAAATCCCATGACCGTAAATAATCTCAAATTCTGCAATCTTGAATGGGGGGGATACTTTATTTTTCACCACTTTTACTCGAGTCTGATTGCCGACAATCTCATCGCCTTTCTTGATGGCTCCGATTCTTCTAATATCCAACCTAACAGAGGAATAGAATTTTAGTGCATTGCCGCCACTTGTGGTTTCAGGGCTGCCAAACATCACACCAATCTTCATTCTGATTTGATTGATGAAAATCACCATGGTGTTTGATTTCTTTATATTTGCGGTTAGCTTTCTGAGCGCTTGAGACATTAAACGGGCCTGTAGACCAACATGAGTATCTCCCATCTCTCCTTCAATTTCTGCTCTTGGTGTCAGCGCTGCAACGGAATCAATGACGATTAAATCTACAGCACCTGAAGCGACCAACATATCGGTTATCTCTAAAGCTTGCTCTCCAGTGTCTGGTTGTGAAACGAGAAAATCTGAGGTGTTGACTCCAATCTTTTCAGCATAAATTGGATCAAGGGCATGCTCTGCATCAATGAAGGCAGCAGTGCCTCCCGCTTTTTGGCATTCAGCAACTACTTGCAAGGTAAGTGTTGTTTTGCCGGATGATTCGGGGCCGTAAATCTCTACAACTCGACCTTTCGGTAAACCGCCTATGCCTAATGCAGCATCCAGTCCGATCGAACCTGTTGAAATTGCTTGTATTGATCGATCAACACTGTCATCACCCAACTTCATGAGCGACCCTTTGCCAAACTGTTTATCTATTTGACCAAGCACTGATTCAAGTGCTTTATCTCTGTTTTTTTGATCCATTATTTTTCTCTGAGATTAAATTCTAAATGAGTAGATTGAGACATAAATTATAGCTTTTTAGTCGGCAGAATTCTCATTTGTTTTTGCTATTCTTGACTCTCTATAAAGAATAATAATTCCACACATAATTATTATTGTTGCGCCCAGCCATACCCTTGAATCGACAACTTCATTAAAAATAAAATAGCCCGCAAGGGATGCCCAGATAAGGCCTGTATACTCAAATGATGTGAGCAGAGAAGCCTCGGCTTTTTGCAAGGCAAGGTTGAAAAAAATAAATGCCAATCCACCCGTTAGACCGGTTAAAAAGAATAAAAAGAAATCCCATGGAATCAGAGGCACCCAATTGAAGTAGCTTCCGATTGCTCCCATCAATGTTGGGCCAATAAATATATAGAAACTGAGGTTAGATACAGACTCTCTATTGGATAGTTTTCTTGCGGTTAATGCGGTCAATGCATAAGTGACTACTCCAATAAGCGCATAGATTGTTCCCTCAGAGCTGAATTCAGTGCTTGGTTGAAGAATGACGAGTACTCCAAAGAAACCAACCAAAACTGCACACCAACGCCATGGACCAACTTTCTCATTTAACAATGGTCCAGACAACGCAGTAATCATGATTGGTGCAATAAAAACAATCACCATGATATTGACCAATGGGAGAAGCGCAAGTGCAGCAAAAAAGGTGTATGAAGACAATGACATGAGGCATGTTCTGAGAAAATGCCATCCAGGAATCTTTGTCTTAAAGCCCTTGATTCCGCTCATATTAATCCCGATCATTGCTAAAATAATGAGTGAAAAAAGGCCTCGAAGAAACGTCAATTGAAGAACTGGATATTTGTAAAGCAGAATCTTGGCGATAACATCCAATGTAGCCATCAGAAAAACAGCAATTAGGAAATAGCCAATGGCTAACAATGTCGGTTTATTTTTCAAGATTGATTGCTCTTATTTGATTTGATCGCACCCGCCTTTTACAGGAAGCTTAATCTTTTTAAATAGGTTATCAACCTCTGCTTGAGTTTTTGAAGATGCAGCATTATTGATAATGCTTGGTGTGAGGTGCTCAGAGAATAAATTAATAAAACTCATTGCGTAACGACTGAGAACCATTCCGCGACGAAACCCAAAATAGGTCGTGCATTTTGGAAAAATATTCTCGCCACTGATGGCAATAAATTCTTCATTATCGTCGCATTCATAGGCCATCCCAGATATAACGCCTACGCCCATTCCCATCTTGACATAGGTCTTGATTATGTCGGCATCTCTTGCTGCAAATACAATATTGGGTTCAAGCTTGTTCTTCCTAAAAGTTTCAGTAAATGATGTATCGGGACCCACACTGAATGCGTATGTCACCAGTGGCTCCTTTGCAATTCTCTTGATACTGAGATTTTTCATCTGTTTTTTCAATGGGTGATCCAATGGTGCGATGATGGTATTAAACCAATGGTATGCAGGCAAAAGCACTAGCTCATCTGATAGATCAATCAAGTCTGTTGCAATTGCGAAATCCACTTCGTTATTTTTTACCATTTCTATGATTTGTTCAGAAGATCCGAGTTTCAATTCCAGTTTAATCTTTGGGTAGTCTTCCTTAAAGACCTTGACCACTTCGGGCAACACGTATCTTGCCTGAGCAGATGTCGCTGCAACCGTCATGACGCCCTCATCTACTTTCGATATTTGATTTCCAATGACTTTGATGTTCTCAACATCTTGTAGGATCTTTCTTGCATAAGTGGTGACTCTTTCTCCCAGAGGAGTCAATGACTCAATTTTCTTGCCTTTTCTAATAAATAGATGAGCACCCAGCTCATCCTCAAGCAACTTAATTTGTTTACTAATTCCCGGTTGGCTGGTATTTGAGAACTCAGCAGCCTTGCTGATATTGAGCTTATTATCAACCACAGAGATAAGATATTTGAATTGTGTCAATGTCATGATTTTGAGTGATATAACTATTTTTTATATAAAGAATTATATTACTTTTATTTATAAAGAAAAGTAGATCATTTCAATGTTCACTCGTGATGGAATCTTAAAAGTGGGATATGATACTTTCATGTTCTTAAAACTTTTGAAATTCATCTTTAAAATTTTTATCTGCCTATTTGCTGGAATAGTTATTTATATTGGATATCTTTATTTTCAAAGCCCAACAGTGGTGACTCGGATTACATCTATGATCATGGGGGAAGCAACGGGTGAGCTTGAAATCGTCAACGCAAATGAAGCATTTACCCTAAAGAACAGTTCTTCAAAAGAGATATCGGAAGAGTCACTTGAAGCAGCAATAAGTTTTTCAAAGAATATGGATTCTCATGCTTTACTGATCTATCAGGGTGATGAGGTCATTCTTGAGAAATATTTTGATGGATTCGATGCTCAAACGATCAGTGATACGCAGTCAATGCATAAGACCGTGCTTGCAATGATGGTTGGTATCGCGATCAATGACGGCATGATTAAAAGTGTTGATGAGCCCGCTTCAAATTACTTGGATGAATGGAAAAATGATTCAAGAAACCTTATAACCATAAAACACTTACTCCAGCAATCCAGCGGGCTTGATTACCCAGAATTCTCTTTTCACCCCTTGAGCGATTTCAACAAATTAATGCTTGGAGAAGACGTGACGAAGATGACACTTCAACAAAAGGCATACCGAAAACCAAATCAAGTGTTCGAATACAATGGGGTAAATCCTCAGAATTTAGGTCTTTTACTTCAGCGTGCCTATGGCAAGAGATATGCAGAAATCCTCTCTGAAAAGTTATGGCAAAAGTTCGCACAGTATGATGCAACGGTCGTTTTAGACTCAGAGAAAAATAGAATGCCCAGAACATACTGCTGCCTCAATGCCACTGCAAAAGATTGGCTGAGAATAGGCATACTCATACTCAATGAAGGTCGATTGGGTCAAAAACAAGTCGTGCCAAAGTCATGGATTACAAACATGAAGATGCCAGCTGAAACAAATCCAAATTATGGTTATCTCACTTGGCTTGGTACAGAGCATCAGCAAGATAGAATTTACAATCCAAAGAGTACCGCAACAGGTTTCCACTCTGAGCCATTCGATGACAGCGATATTGTTTATTTGGATGGATTTGGAGGTCAAAGGGTTTATGTCATTCCTTCAAAGCGATTGGTTATTGTAAGAACAGGAGCTAGCCAAATGGAATGGGATGACTCAGTCCTGCCAAATACAATCAGCAGAGGAATAAGAAATGATTAGGCGATTGAAATCAACTCCATTGTATTTAGTTTGTTAATAGAAGAACTTCATTAGCATTTGTTGATTCTTCAGAAAGGTGGATTAAGTAATGTGCAACATCTGCTCTTGCAATACTGCCAGAAACTATGCCCCTCATATTTTTCAGAACTTTGTAATCCTCTTCTCTCTCTGAATCAATAAGATGTCCAGGTCTTACAATGGTCCATACCACATCGCTTTGACTTAGAATCTCCTCTTGTCTATTTTTATCCTCATAATCTTTTTTTAAAAATAAAGGCTGAATAATCCAATCATAAAAAAAACCTCCATGACCCAAGCTATCACCAGCCCCTATCCCTGTGATGGTTATGATTCTTGTTTTATTAAACCGCTTCATTTCAGAAAGTAGTGCGGTAATACCTTCAGAATAAACATATACATCATTCCAAGTTGGGCTTAAACCAATGGCACTAATAATAAGATCATGATCATTAATAATTTCACGATACGACTCAGATTTTGAGATATCGCCCTTTAAATTATTTAATCGAGAGTGTTTAAATTCCATTCTCTCTGGTCGTCGGGTAATTGATGTCACTTTATGGCCTCTTTGAGTAGCTAGCTTTACGGTTTCAAGCCCTATCCCAGATGTACCTCCAAAAACTAATATATTGAGTGGCTGAGGAGAATCAGACAATTTAGGTGCATCATTGCGATTGAGGATTTCCCCATCTCTTTTGACCTGTGCTGGATTGCAAGAAACAATGCTCAAAGAGAGAAAAAATATACATAAAACTAGTCCTCTTTTTTTCGACTTATAATTAATAACCTGCCTCCAACATCATCAGTGATAAGAATATTCCCAATATTATCTTCTGTTATGCCAACAGGCCTACCATAAATTTCACCTCTATCTTCGCTGGCTATAAAACCAGATAAAAAAGTTTCAATTATTCCTGTTGGTTTACCATCTATAAATGGGATAAAAAGAACATCGTAACCGGTGAGTTTTGATGTTGATACTCCGCCTCGACGAACCACAAAAGCGCCGTCTTGATATTTATCATCGATGTTTTTTCCACTGTGGAACAATAAGCCCAATGGAACAGAATGTGCATCAAGAGGTAGATCAGGCATTAAAGAGGTCTGCTTTGCTTGTTTTACTTTATCTGGATTAAGCTGAACCTGGGTTGGATCGGCATAATCTTTAAAATAAACATATGGCCACCCATAAAAAGCCCCTTCTTTGACTTCGGTCAAATAGTCAGGGGGTGTAAATTCTCCAATCCCATCTCGCTCATTGACGGTTACCCATAAGCTCCCATTTTCTGTATAAAAATCCAATCCAACAGGATTCCTTAAGCCAAATGCATGTATCTTCTTCTGACTGCCATCAAGGTTTATTTCCCAAATTGCAGCCCTGTCCTTTTCATTGACGCCTTCTGCATTTACATTCGTCCCAGAACCAACTGCGATCAAAATCTTATCCCCCGTTTGGTTTAGGATAATGTTTCTAGTCCAATGATTGTTTGGAGGCCCAGATGGCAGATCGATAATCTTTTCAGCATCGCCTGAAAGGATAAAGTTCTTAAATGGGTATCGGATCACAGAATCGGTGTTTGCCACATAAAGACTTTCATTGGTGTACAGCATTCCAAAGGGCTGGTTGAGATCCTGAATGAGGTTTTTCAATTCAGGAGGGTTTTGATTCACATCAATCTGAATAACGGTGTTGGGAGACTTCCCAAATATATTCATGCTGGTGAGGAGACGGATGGTTTCCTCAGGCATATTTGGCAATGCTTCGGTCTTTGATCCAGAGACCAATATAGACCCATTGGGCAATACAATTGGCCATCTCGGTGAATCCATTCCAGCAACAAGTGTTTTTACCTCAAATCCTTCTGCGACCGTAAGTTCTAATTTCTCATTCTCAATGAAGACAGGAAGTCTCATGACGCTTGGTCCTGGCTCTGGAATTCCTGCAGTCAATGAATTGCCATGCAAAAGTGGAATAAGCATCAGAAGTGCTTTGGTAAATTTATAATTTATTCTCATAAACGATAATGGGCAGTATTTGACTGCCCATTATTATAACCAAGCTTGGCTAAATAGCCGATGGTTTACATGTATTGCTCACGATACCAATCATTCATGTCATCTCCGGTTGAGAGAATCACATCATCATGACTAGCAATATATTCAAATGCTCTTTTCAGATGTTTGAATTTATTTGGTTGACCCACATGGAATGTATGCAAACATATTGGCATACACCTCGCATTGGTTGCGCCTTCCTCATAGAGGACATCAAATTGATCAACAATCATGTCTCCAAAAGCTTCCGATGAAACACCAACGCCTGAATGTCCTAAAAATGCAGGAATATCATTGAGCTCAACAGTGTATGGGACAGCAATGAGATTATTTTGTGGTGTATTAAACTTAAATGGATGATCATCCGCCGTATAGTCGCAAAGATACTCCACACCATTCTCTTCTAAAATTCTTGGCGTATTATCCGTGTGAGTAAGAAATGGGCTTAACCAACCTTTTGTTTTCTTGCCCAATGCTTCTTCCATTGTCTGGCAAACGGTACTGATGATTTCTCTTTCTTTCTCCTCAGGAAGAGGCGTATGACCTCCTTCACCGTCAGGTGGATTGCCAATGAAATTCGCAGGTGCATTATTGATTCCATGCCCAATGAATGCCCAATCCCTTGCTAGAGACTCTTCAATGATTCTAGGATATTCTCTGATGATTTCAGCATTCAGACAAACCGTTCCTCTCATGCCTAATTTATCCATCAGTTCCATCATTCTCCATAAGCCTACTCGGTTCCCATAGTCTCGCCATCCATAATTTAATGGGTCTGGAGAGAAGGCAGCAGTCCCAGGAATCAATGATGTTCCGGGTATTGCAGCAGGAAAATGCTCAATATTAATGTATGGTAAAACCGCAACTCTTGCGCCATCTGGCAGCTTAAAAGGCTCTCGGTCAATAATTGGCACATAATCATAATGCCTACATTGTGTTAATTCACTCATAGTCTTTCCTCAAAAATAATTTATAAAGTATTTAAATAATTCATTGTCATTTCTTTGCTGATTACATCACCGTATTTGGCATTGATATCAAAAAGATTGGCTTCGTGTGGACCTTCCGCCCTATCGCCTATGCATTCTCTTACACAGATTGGTCTAAACCCATGCTGAACTGTATCAACAGCTGTTGCTCGGATGCATCCAGAAGTAGTGCAACCAGTGATAATCAAAGTATCTACTCCAAGTCCATTTAATGTTGATACCAATGAAGTCCCAAAAAAAGCACTGGCATATTGTTTAACAATAACCACCTCGCCCTCTTGAGGTTCTACTCCCTCACAAAACTCTGCATAGGGATGCCCTTCAACTAAATCAAGCAATACTGGAGCTTTCTTAACCCAAACTCCTCCGTCCTCATAATTGGGTTTCGTATATAAAACTCTTGTATGAATAATAGGCACATTCTTTTCTCTTGCCAATGCGAGTACTTCTGGCATTTCTTTCACACAATCAATTACACCGGGTGCATAGAGTGCGGAGCCTTCAGTGGTGTATCCCTGAAGCAAATCAATGACGATTAAAGCAGATTTTTCACCAAACCCTAATCCATTGTCCCAAACACCTGCGTAATTATCTTCTGTCGACTTATCAACCATAAAAAATCCCCTTAAAAAAAATTTGTCTTTTTTAACCCTGCTATTTTTTACAGAGCGACCTTTAATATTAACTGACTTTTTGGTCTTTTGTGAATTCTTTATTAAAGTTTGACATAGCAATATATAGGCATAAAAAAGCCAGAAACATCGATAGGAGATTAACCGTCGTTATGGATTGGCCTAGAGCCATTTCGTCCTTAAACCAGAAATCAGTAATAAAACCAATGCCTGTGGTAACAATAAGTGCTGTAATTAGATTCAGGAAAAGCATATATACAGCTGAGACCTGAGCCCTCAATTGATTGGGCGTAACAATTTGTAACACGGTTGCAGAAATTACCAATGGCATGCTTGCAATGAATACGAAAAAATGGAGCCACCAAAGTGTTTTGTCCAAACTTTGATCGTTCATCACATTATAGACAATTGGTATGGAGACTAAGCAGATGATCAGAGCAACTTTGAAATAACCATCCTGATAACCTCTTTTCTTAAAAGCATCGATCAACCAACCACTGAAGAGCACTCCACTGGTTGATAAGAAGAAAATAATTATGCCGAGTGTTCTTCCGCTCTCTGGAATGCTCATCTCATGTATCCTTTGCAAATAAACCGGTATCCAGGTCAAAGCTGAACTGATTGGAGCAGCCATAAATGCAAAGCCCAGGAAAATAAATAAATAAATTCTCCAGCGTTTCTGCATGTACTTTATGGCATCAGAAATAGGTACTTTTCTATCAAGTGTATCGGCTATTCCTGTCCTACTAGGTTCCTTGACGGTCAGCATCAGGAGACTGATCAAGACACCGGGAAGCCCCACAATGATGAATGCCATCTGCCACGGCCTCATCTCCCCTAGAAGGGGAAGAATGATTGAATCAGCATTAACCACGTAACCAATGACTGCGCCGCCTATGATGAATGCCAAGCCACCGCCAAACATGGCACCTGATTTGTATACCGCCATTGCTCGTCCGAGCTTTTCTTCAGTGAAATAATCCGAAATCATTGAGTAAGCCGCTGGCGTCAATGCTGCTTCTCCCACACCAACACCAATCCTTGCAAGAAAGAGTTGAAAGAAACTCCTAGCGAGACCACAAACAGCTGTCATGATGCTCCATAAAAAAACTCCAATGGCAATGATCATCTTTCGGCTTTTAACATCCGAGTATTTTGCTATTGGAATACCCGCCACCGTATAAAATATTGCAAATGCAAAGCCCATTAATAATCCCATTTGTGCGTCAGTTGTTCCAAGATCTTCTTTAATAGGGGTAACCAGTAGACTGAGTATGATCCTATCTACAAATGAAAGCACATAGGCCAATAATAAAACGAAGACTGCATACCATGCTGCCATGGAATCCTGTTGCTTAGAGTTTATAAGGTTATTCATTGTTGCTCTTTATGAAATTAGTAATTTCCTCTAGCTCAGATGTTTCGAGCCAGTTGAATCCTGGCATGACGCCACCTGAGATGGAGTCTTCAGAGTTCGGCATTCTTCCTAGCTTAAGGAATTCTATGGTTTCATCTGTGCTCATGCTTTGAAGGAAGACTGAATTCTTAAGTGTGACTCCTAGACCTTCAATACCGTTTAAATCTGCTCCATGGCAAAAGCCACATCGTGCATTATATTTTTCATTGGACATTGATTTTTCATTCCTGACAGGGGCGACTATAAAATCACTTTGATCCTCAGTTTCATATTGTCTTGATGACATTCCAAAGGCTTGCACAGAAACAATCGGTTTATTAATTTCTTCTAGTTCCTCGTCATCAATCACCCCAGGTGCATTAAGGCTATATGAAGCCATAGAAATAATTGAAACTAATACAGCCATCAGTGCAGTGGTCATTTGCTTTGTAAGCATCAATTTAACCTTTGGAATAGAGTTAACAAAAGTAATAATTAATATGCTTGAACAAAGTAAAATGCCTATGTGCAAAATAAACACCAATACTTCTGGAGACCATTGACTGCCTTGATTGTAAATTAGAGTCAAAGTATCTGCTGACTCAATGGTGGTTGCATTGAGTGAATCATACGCCCAATTGACATCAAACCAATTCTGAATAGCGGTAAATAAACTTGCTGTAATGGCAAATCCTAAAGCGTAACCCGATTGTCTGTATACGCCAAACAAACCTGAAACCATGCCTGCCCTTTCCGGTGGTGCGCTTGAGAGCATCAGATTATTGTTAGGAGAAAAGAATAAACCTGTTCCTCCACCAATGAAAATCATCGCAGGAATTATTTCGAGTGCGCCTGAATCTGTATTTACCAAGAAGAGAAGCATATAACCAAAACCAGTTAAAAGCGCTCCGCTCATGCAAAGTTTCTCTGGACCGGTTCGATCCGATAAATTACCAGCAACAGGGCTGATGACCAAGGTTGCGAGTGCTGCAGCCCCCAGAGCCAGTCCAGCATCCCATGCTTTAAGTTCAAGACCATTGATCATGATGATTGGAAGAATAAATAGATAAACCGGAAAACTTGCGAAAACCGAGGTGAAGGCAATAGAAGCTTTTGTGAATTCGTTGTTATTGGAGAAAAGAGATAAATCAATCAATGGATCAGGATGCTTCTTCTCTTGCCTGATGAATAACGTAAAAAAAACAAAGCCTGAGAAAAATATGATCCAAACCATTGGCTCTAGATGATTGTCTTCAACAGGTAATTTATTGCATCCATAGAGAATCCCATACAACGCTAGGGTTAAGAAAATTGCTCCAGAGTAATCGTATGATTTCTGACGTTGTGAGAATTGGAAAGGTTGCTTGAATCCCAAAGCTAGAAATGCCAATAGGATGGCCAGAATTGCAAATGGAATTCTCGACCAAAAAATTGCAGTCCAGTCATATGCATCCAATAACCATCCAGCAAAAATAGGCCCCATGACAAAACCTACTGCATTTGCAGCTTGAAGAATACCGAGTGCGCTTCCCCTTCTTTCAGGGCCATACATGGCTGTAGCGATCGCAAACGTTGTAGGCAAAAATAATGCCATTCCAAAGCCTTGAACAAACCTGATCATGATTAGTGTATTTGCATCGGGTGCCCAGGCACATGCAATCATTGCAACGCTATAAATCAATGTTCCGATTTGAAAAAAACGAGCATGCCCAATTCCATCAGCCATTTTAGCAGCCAAGAGCATTGGGCCACTGGCTGCTATTAAATAACCAAGCGCTACCCATACAATTTCACTCGTGCTTGAGTCCAATTTATCGATCATGTCAGGAATGGCAATTGGAGTAAAACTGGAGTCAAGGCTGGACATCACGGATGATAGAACCAGTGACGTCATGATTAAAAAAATGCGACTGTTTGATAACTGCATCTTCATCGCCTTGTCTTATTGATCAATAAACTTTGACGTCGGGAATGTTAAATAGTGACTTCCATTCTTTGGCAATGAGCAGGTCCATCAACCTAGATTCTTTGCCTTCTTGTTTTTTCTCCATCTCAAACTGAAGTGTTATTAGGGCCTCATCTACAGCATCTCCAAATAAGCTTCTAAGATATTCTGTAGGGACCCTTGGATCATCGGAGAAATCGCCATTTTCATCAAAATTAGGCGGCAACATTGGTGGCACATAGAAAACATTGGGATCAGTGCCATATTCAGGATGAAGCGGTAAAGCAACCTTCCATTGATAAACCAATTCATTGATTGGGCCGTCTTCATCTTCTAGAAACCCTACAAACCTTAATCTGCCGGGGCACTGTCTTGCACAAGCTGGTGCAACGCCTTCCTCAAGCCTGGGGAAACAGAATATACATTTCTGAGACTTGCCTGTGATGTAATTAAAGTAAATTTTGTCGTAAGGGCATGCTTTGTTGCATTCTCTGATTCCTTGGCATTTATCCTGATCGATGAGTACTACACCGTCTTCTTCCCTTTTATAAATTGCTCTAACAGGGCATGCCTCCAAACAGGCAGGTTTCGTGCAGTGATTGCACATTCTAGGTAAATAGAAATGATAGTTATTGGGATAATCGCCTGAGCTGGTATCCTCATCCCAGTTGGAACCTTTTGTCATTGGTTTTTCTTGCTGAAGTCTGACTTCTACACCTTTAAAATAGACTTCATCATGATTCAGTGGTATTTCTTCCCCATGATCCTCTTTCTTTGGCATTAATCCATCGCGCTTTAGTGACCCTTGCTCATCAAAACCGCCGCCTCCCTCTTCCCAATATCGCGGATAACCAGGACCAGGTTTTGTCTCAACATTATTCCATAGCATGTACTCTTGGCCAGGCTCATCTGTCCATAAGGACTTGCATGCAGTAGTGCAGGTCTGGCAACCAATACACTTATTTAAATCTATCACCATTGCAACTTGACCCATACCTTACTAACCTCCAGCTACATCTATTTGTGAAATAGTTTCCTTTTGCCAATTATGATCGCTTAAAAGGAATTGATCTAATTCTATAACAATTTTTGTGTAGATATCACTATGATCGAGGCCAGATAACTTTTTAGACAACAGAGGCACCCAATTTATGAGATGTTTTTCTATAAAATCAAACTGACCCAACTGAAAAGAGAGCTTATCAGCATCCGAACGGAGCTCGCCAATAATCAAGAAATGCATGAACTCTAATTCGATGGATAAATGATCCATTTGCCATTGAAATTCTTCATTTAACTCATAGCCAAAATAATCATAAAAACGAACAAGATCTTCTCTAAGTTTGGCGGGCTGAGCCAGGAATAAATCCTCTCTGATAGGAGCAGGCGGTCCATCATCACCTACTTCAAATAAACCACTGTATCTTAATCTAAGCTCCTCATGATCAAGATTAAGATATTCATCGGTCATATTCGAAACATCAAAATCAATAGGCAAACCTTCAAGCGAAAAATCTGGTGTCAAGCTTATCGGTTTTAATTCATGTGGAGAACTTAAAAGCTGAGAAAAAAGTGAATAGACGGTTGCACGTGAGACTGCTGTTAGCTTTGTTTGCCTCTTTGCTTCAATCGTTGTTCTTTCCATAGTGATTTATGCTGATTTTTCAAAATCGCAGGTAAAGTCCTTGTAGGTTTGATTCGGAGCAAAAGCCAACGGTTGATATCCAAGATGGCCATAATCTCCCGCCATAGAAGTTGGCTTGATTAATCCACCTGTTGGGATGACTTCACTAAAGTTCTTTCCACCTTTGAACATTTTTGGATCCCAACCATGATACATAAACAACATTCCTGGCTGAATGCCTGAACTAACATGCGCCATAGCAAAGAACTCACCGGCAGTATTATAGATCCTGATGGTGTCTCCATCCTCAACACCTCTGCTTGTCGCATCATCTGGATTCACATAAATATCTGGCTCACCTCGCTGTAAACTCAGTAAAAATGAATCGTCCCTCCAGGTGCTATGAATGCCATGCCTTGCATGCCCCATCATCATTCTCAATGGGAAATCATCAATCTTTAATGGCTCTTTAAAGGTTGGTAAGGTCTCACCAAACTCAATGAACCACTCATGATCTATGTAAAACTGTTGCCTGCCAGTAAACGTTTCATAAGGTAATTTCTTCTTAACACTTTTTACAATTTCATTGTGATAAGGGGACTCATCTTTTTCCCACATTGTGTTTTCAACGCCTTCAACTCTAACGATTCCCTTTTGCGATAGTTCTTCAAAACTGATTTTTGGTATTCCATGACTAGCATTGATGATGAACTGAGCCACATCTTTAGAGTTATTTACTCTGCCGCCCATCGTATAGAGTTCCAATGTTTTAGCATAATCCCTTCTGACTGTTCTGCCATCAACCGCATCTTGTATAGGCTTGACTCCTCTTTCTTTAGCTCTTATTGATATTGCCTCTGCCAATCTTCTATTCGCTTCCCAGTCATCCACAGCTTCACCAAGCGGAGGAACAGCTTCATTGAGGACTTGTAAATATGGAACCCTTGACTGAAGCATTAAGTCATTCCTTTCATAGTGATGAGCAATTGGCAGAACGTAATCAGAATTGAGTGAGGTTACACCCATGTCTGGAGCAAGTGAGACAATGGTTTCAAGTTCCTCAAAAGCAGTCTTTCGCCAAGTGCTGCCAGTCGCTCTCCAATTGGCACCATTATTCCCAGCAAAGAAACCCATTTTCCAGCCATTTTTACTGTAATCAGGAAACCAGTCCTCTTCGATACTCTTTTTATAATATCGGTCAAATTTCTCTGCTAAGTCTTTGCCGTAAATTTTTTGATTCAGCTCTTTCATGTCGGCATGATCGTAATCCCAAGTGGTAGAAGATATCAGTCTGAATGCAGGACCAATATCTGAAAAACCAAATTGTGTCAGGCCTCTTGCATTTGGAGAATTTGCTACTTGAAGACCTCCGCCTTCCTTTCCTGTGCTTCCGGTCAAGGCCAAAAGCAATAACATGGCCCTTTGCAATAAATCGCCATGAAGCCATTTACAAGAAGCATAACCGGCATAAATCATTCCGGGATCTGCATCTGCAAAGATTTTTGCTGTCCGCTCAATAACCTTTGCACTGACTCCTGTGATTTCAGATGCCGCTTCAGGCTTATAGTTTTCCGATTCTTCCTTGAGTAACTCAAAAACGGTTGTGACCTCCACTTCTCCATCCAAGGTATCTACCATCCATCGACCTTCTAATCTGGGCTTGATATCACCCAGCTCAAGTGTTCCGTATTTTCTTCTGTCCCTACCGAATGGTTTGTCTGCTCTGCCTGTTCCCGGTGCCTGCACAATGGAATTTGTTGATTCATCCCACATGTAATAAACATTATCTGCGACAGCAAGCAGTCCATAGAGTGATAAATCCTCTCTCCTCAGAAATTCTTTTGTATCCGTTCTTACAAGGAAAGGAAGATCTGTTTGCTCTTTTATGTAGTCAGGCTGATAGAGATTCTCTTTAAGGATGACTTGGACCATTGACATGGCCAATGCAGCATCAGTCCCGGGTTTTGGGTTCAGCCAAAGGTTTGCATGCATTGCTGTTGGAGTAAACTCCGGTGAAATAGCAATGACTTGAGTGCCATTGTATTTTGCTTCCCAGAAGAAATGCGCATCAGGAATCCTGGTTGCAGCAGGATTGCTCATCCAGATCATCACGCACTTTGACTTGTAGACTGAGGCAAATGTATCTCCTGTATAAACTTGCCCTAGAGTCATATACGATCCCGTAGGAAGATCCCCCACTCCAGAAAAGAACTCTGGAACAGTGATTCCAGTGATATTTCCAAATCTCAGCAATGACGCGTAAGAAGCAAGCTTGACCGACATTTGTGTCCCGCTTCCATAAGAGATGCATTCTGGACTATATTCAGTGGCAAAATCTAAAAATTTATCCGCAATTTCTGTGGTTGCCTGTTCCCAGCTGATTCTCTCCCACTTGCCTTCACCTCTCTCTCCAACTCTTTTGAGAGGATAAAGTATACGTTGCTTGCCATACATGTATTTATGATGGCGCATCCCTTTTTGACATCCTCTTGGTCCAAAATCTGGAACATCACCCAGTTGCTCATACTGACCTTGCTGCTCTTCTCGCCAAACTACACCCTCTTTTATATAAACATTGAATGCACAAGTACCTGCACAATTGGTGCCGTGAGTTCCCCTCACAACTCTGTCCCAAGTCCATTTTTTACGGTATAAATCTTCGGTGCCACGATAAGGGTTATCTGCGATTGCTTGGCTGCTCATTGAGTATTGAAGCAAGAGGCTTGTCGATGCCGAGCCTTTTAAAAAATTTCTTCTATTTATCTTCAAATCGAATAGACATTAGTTTTTACAGCATCATTCTATCCTAAATTTGAAAAATATTTATTTCTTTAGATCATAATTAGAACTAGTATCTGATCAGAAGAAAAGCATGAAAAATTACTCAGAAGCATTAAAACTCATTCAAAATAATGTCTCCATTATTGGCGCACAAGAATTGGAAACACAATCTGCAAATGGTGTGATTGCGGAAGATATTTTTTCGAGCAGTGCAGTGCCAACCTTTTCTAATTCAGCCATGGATGGATATTGTTTAAAAAGCGACCTCACAAAAAATGCAAGTAAAGAAAACCCAGTTGAGCTTCCTGTCAAAGGTACAATTTTTGCTGGAGATAAACCTCCATCAGATATAAAGGGCTCAGAAACATATGAGATCATGACGGGCTCCAAAATGCCCGATGAGTTGGATACTGTATTGCCTGTGGAGAAAGGGGAATTGATTGAAAAAGAGGGTTCCACATTTCTCATCTTGAATGAACCAATAAAAAAAGATGCGAATGTCAGAAAATCAGGAGAAGACTTCCAAAAAGATGACCTGATCTTGTCAAAAGGTACCTTGATTAATGATCACCATAAGATTGCTTTAATCATGAATCATAAAAACACGATCCAAATGTTTAAAAACCCCACGATTGGAATTCTAACTACGGGCAACGAATTGGAAGAGACTGCCTCTTCATCGATTCCAAACTCAAACGGTCCATTTCTTGAATCTGCCGTTCAATCGATGGGTCTAAAATGTGCGAAGAATCTTCATTCTGGAGATGCAATAGATCTAATCATAAAGAAGATACAAGAACTAAAGGACATAGGTGCAAACATCATCCTTACTAGCGGTGGAGTTTCAGCCGGTAAGGCTGACTTCATCCCGGCCGCACTGATTCAAATGGGTGCGGAAATAATCTTTCATAAACTGTGGATCAGGCCCGGGAAGCCTATTTTGATGGCAAAATTTCCAGACGGACAAATTGTTTTTGGCCTACCTGGTAACCCGGTTTCTGTGGCAGTTGGATTTAGATTTTTGGCGTCTCAAGCGATAAGAGTCATGCAAGGCAGGGAGATCGAAAAACCTATTTACAGCATTAATGTGAAAGATTACAAAAAATCTGAGAAATTTTGCTTATTCGGTAAAGCAATTGCAAGCGTTAACAAAAATGGTCAAATTCAAACAGAAGTCATGACTGGGCAAGAGTCATTCAAAGTCAAACCCTTTCGAGATGCAAACTGTTGGGCAATCATTCCTGAGGGTATTGAGATAATCCATAAAGGGGATCAAATTTCAATTTTTCCACTTTCCCAAGATAAAAATATCGATTTTTAATCTTTTCTACTGGTAAGGCTTATCTTCTTTTGGTCGAGGCCGAAACTTTATGGCAGCCAATGTTAGAGCAAAAGTAAAAAAAGGTTCGCCGGCATTACTGAGAATTGGACCAATTGGTGTTGGTTGTGCAGCGACAAGCATAATGACGCAACCCACAACAAGCCAAGGCCATTTGTGCTTAACCCAAATTGCAATGCCGATAACAAGAAGCGTCATCGTGAGAATAATAGGTGCCCAAGGAGGAACTCTTATGCCTACGCCTTCTAATTCTGGAGTGCATGCTTGTCCAATTGGAACTTTTGTTACGTACCTCAGTGTTTCGCCGTAACATGCGGGATAGAAATCGACGATAAAAATATGTCTCGCGTCTTCAATGATAAAAAATACTGCAAGCAGACAGAATGCACCCATAACATATTTGCTTGATGCAAATTTAAATTCAGCCCCTCTTAATATCATGCCAGCGACAATAAATAATAGAGGCAACATTAACCAATGTGCTAAATACCTAATATAAGATGAACCTAAAAGTAGGCTCCCCTCTCCAACATATTGGCCCACTGCAATAGCGAAGGAATCAAACCAAAGAAGTGAAGTTGGGCAAAGAATCAGGAGCAACATTTTATTTGGCTCATTTAAATATGCTCTTGCTGCAAAAACCAGACATGCCCCAGCAAGCACCGCTATCAATAAATATCCAATAGTAATCATTCCTCCCCTCCTTTTAAAACATCTAAATAATTCTATCTTTAATTTATCATCAGTTTATTGGATGATGTCAACAAAGGGAAACCGAATTCATAAAACAGAGCCAAAAATATGCTTGACCAATCAATACAATTTTTCTTTTCTGAAAATCAGAATCTACTTTATTTCTTAGCACTGATTCTTGACCTTGGATTCACTGTTCTTATGTATCGTTTTTTTGGAAAAAATGGATTATTGGCATGCATAGTCTTATCCATTCTTTTAGCAAATCTTCAAGGCCCAAAATTGACTGTGATCTTTGGCATGCAAACCAGTCTGGGTGTGATTTTTTATTCCAGCATTTTCTTTGCAACCGATTTGATGAGCGAGAAGTTTGGTAAAAATGCTGCCGATCAAGCCGTCATGATGGGGTTTAGTATCAGTGTAATGGTCCTAATTATGTTAAGTATTTCGTTGTTGTTTTCTCCCTCGACACAGAATGGTCAGATGTTTTCAACTGAGGTCCACAATGCGTTCGTTAGGATATTGGATTTTACACCCAGATTTATCATTGGCTCATTATTGGCTTACCTGATCAGTCAAAGATTTGATGTCTGGTGCTTTCATAAAATTAAAGACTGGACAGATGGAAGGCACCTATGGCTTAGGAACAATTTATCGACCATGGCCTCTCAAACAATCGATACTGCAATTTACTCATTTGTGGTCTGGTGGGGAGTTGTAGACTTGCAAACTGCCATTGAACTGGGGTTGGTGAAAATGATGTTTAAAATAGGCATCGCTGCATTTGACACGCCTTTTGTTTACTGGGCTAGAAGCTGGAAAACCGTCGGATCTGCCTGATGAGCAATGGACTCAAAAAGAGCATGCGAGCTTGGCATCGTTGGTTGGGTCTTTTTACATCAATTCAATTATTATTGTGGACCGTCTCGGGGCTCTTCTTTACTGTCCCTGACATCACTGATGTTCGAGGGGAGCAATACAGAAATAACAAGAATAATCTCGAAATCCATTCAGAGCCAAGTGATTTGGTCTCCATTCAGTCCATCGTCATAGATAGCAGCGAATTTTCTGAGAAGGGGTTTAATATTACTCTTAGGAAAAGAGCACAATCTTGGGTTTACCAGGTGCAATCTGAGAATCGAAAAACGCAAATATTCAATGCATTGAATGGAGATCTCCTCAATTCAATTTCAGAAAAAGAAGCAACCTGGATCGTCCAAAATAAGACTTCCATGAATCCGGTTGAAGTGGATCTGATCAATGAAGCGAAGATTGGATCAGAGTATCGAGGAAGAGATTTGCCTCTTTATCGCATAAAAGTGGAAGAACCTAAAAGCGGTGTTGTCTATGTTGATCCTGTTACAGGTGACATCGTGGCCATACGTACAACGCTTTGGAGGGTGTGGGATTTCTTATGGTCTCTTCATATCATGGATTACAGAGAGCGTGACGACTTTTCTCATTGGTTAATCAGAATTTTCGCCGCCCTGAGTGTCATGACTGTCATTTCTGGCATAGTGCTCTGGATTATTTCAAGCAAACTTGCCAAAAAATAAATCAATCACTTTATGATTGGATTGTCCTTTGTTCCCAAAAAAGTCTCACAACGATTGGTTGCAAAATCGGTGCAAGCCATTTCAGACATGCCTTCCTCGCATCTGTTTTTTGCTCTTTCGAGACACGCGTCATATTTCTCAATAAACTCTTTATCAAATTCTTCCGGTGTTTGGGTTGATGACCCCATGAGGAAATAATAGCCCATGAAAAATAAGAACAAGCATATTAGAAGTTTCTTTAAAGAGTTTTTTATGTTTTCGGATATCATAATTAAGCATTCTACAAAAAGTCTGCGACGGATTTTACCCATATCTGAGTTTGTTCGTCCACGATGTCATGTGTTCCTCCTTCAAGCTCCAAAAAAGAAAAATCAGGCCTGAGCAATGCTGCTCTTTTTGCTGCAAAATAAATGTCATCCCCAGTGTTTGTAAGGATCATTGTTGGCACATCAATTGCCAATAGCACTTCCTCGAGATTTTGAGAAAATGCTGCTTTGAAACCATGTATTTCATCGCCAGTTACTCTCAGCATTTGTATGATTCCCCGATGCATCGCATCCAAATCAGTCCAACCCGGTGTGAATTGCTGTCTTCTTTGCCAAATTTCTGTCAAATGAGAACCGTCTTCCCTTGGAAACATCTTCGGCGCCATCTCAATCATGCTCATTACATTTTCTTTCTCTTCATCTGTAAGCAAGGGAGGGCCATTTAGAATCAGCTTTTCAACTTTAGAGGGAATCATGACTGCAAGCTCAGCAACAATGCAAGCGCCTGTGTGATGACCCAGCAAGGAAAATCTTTCTAGACTCAAGTGCTCGATGAGATCCTTTATGCAATTTGAATAATCGCGAATGGTTGGCTCTGTGGTTGGTGCATCTGATTGGCCATAACCCGGTGTATCGACAGCAATAACCTGAAAGCCATTGCTTGCCAAAGGCTGAAATGCTTTTGAGAACATTTCTAAAGAACTCGGGGATTGATGACATAGGATCAATGGTCTTCCCTCTCCTGTGACCTGAAAGTGCAACTGACCAAAAATGCTATCAATATATGCTTTTTGAGATGATATTTTCATGATTACTTTTTCGATAAATAATTTAGCATGTGGTCATCTCAAAGGATATAATCTATTACCTTAAAACGCTAAGAAAAGAACTTAAGAATAATGACTTCAATAGAAAACAGCATTCAAAAGATCTCCAATTTAGTTGGGTCTGAGAATCTTATTCAAGATAAAGACGATCTTCTTTTTTACTCCACTGATATTTTTGGAACAGCAAAAGAACAAGCCATTGCAGTTGCAAGACCGGCAAATGCAAATGAACTGATAGCATTGGTCAAACTTTGCATAGAAGAAAATATAGCAGTTTCAACCAGAGGTGGTGGCGCATCATATACAAGCTCATATTTACCTGTGAGAGACAATACAATCATCATTGATAGTCAAAGACTCAAAAAAATTGAAGTCAATGAGGAAGACATGTATGTCACTGTAGAACCAGGAGTGACATGGCTTGAGCTTTATGAAACGCTTAAACCACTTGGTCTTAGGACGCCTCATTGGGGACCTTTTTCAGGAAGGGTGGCAACCATTGCTGGATCGATGTCCTTTCATGCCATTAGCCATGGAACAAACAATGCTGTTTCCGCCGATTCACTCTCGAGCCTCCAAGTTATAACAGGAACTGGAGAAATTATAGAGACAGGCTCCCAAGGAAGTGATCAAGCGTCCTCTCGATTTTTCAGACACTATGGACCTGATTTAGGAGGCTTATTCTTGGGCGATTCGGGTGCCCTTGGAATAAAGACACAAATCAGCTTGAAACTTATGACTTATCCAGAAGGATTTGCAGCTTGCTCCTTTGGTTTTCAAGACTTTGAACATCTCTTCTATGCCATGAGAGACATCTCTAAACTTGGTCTTGTATCGGACAATCATGGATTGGATCCAAGAAAACAAAAAACTGCAATTATGGAAATGGAAAATGCCAGTACAATTGCAGCAGCAAAATCAATTATGAAGTCATCTAGAAATATATTTGATGGCGTTACTCAACTCATGAAAATGGGGCTGGCAGGAAGAGCATTCCTTAAAGGCGCGGCCTACTCTGGACATTTTACAACCGAAGGGATTAATGCAAAAGAGGCTAAGATCAAACTTGCAGAGGTAAGAAGGGTTGCTCAAAAATATGGCGGTGAAGTTGCGAACAGTATTCCGCTCTATCTTCATGCAAACCCATTTATGGAACTCACTCCAATACTGGGTCCAAATGGCGAGCTTTGGAAGCCGACCCATTCAGTGCTCCCATTCTCTAAAGTGCTTAAACACAATCAAGACTACATGTCTTTAATGTCAGAATACAAAGAACGAATGGATGAACACAGTGTATCGATGAACATGATGTTTTCATTCATAGACAGCAATGCATTCCTTTATGAGCCTACTTTTCTTTGGAAAGACAAGCAATCCATCTATCACAAAAGAGTTTATCCATTGGATCTAAAAAATATACCAGTCTTTGAAAAGAATCCCGAAGGCTACAAACTGGTTCATGAAATCAAAGATCGTTTAGAAGAAAATGCCAGAAACAATGGGGCCATCCACTTTCAGATAGGCAAAGATTACCCATATCTAAAAACCAGGACCGAAAGCACTCGAAACCTCTTGATGATGTTGAAAAAAGAGCTGGATCCAAAAAATTTGATTAACCCAGGAAATCTGGGCTTTGAAGAAAATTAATAAAGGGAGTTACATTGAGCGATAAAAAATATGATCTTGTGATCAAGAATGTGAAGGTCGTCAAGCCTCTATCGGATAATGTGGAAGAGCAAGACATCGCCATAAAAGATGGCAAATTTGCTGCCATAGAAAATAATATCGATCCCGAGCAATCAAATGATTCGTATGACGGGAAAGGGCAATTGGCATTTCCTGGATTGGTTGATGCACATATGCATACGGGTATTTACAACCCCTTGGACAAGGATGCAGCAATTGAGAGTCGTGCCGCTGCAATGGGTGGGGTTACCTCTAGCTTAAACTATATGAGAACGGGAGGGTACTATCTAAACAAAGGCGGTCCTTACAGGGATTTCTTGCCGGAAGTCTTTGAGCTTTCTAACGATAACTTCTATGTGGACTATGCTTATCACCTGGCGCCAATGGACAAGAAGCACATCTCTGAGATCCCAGAACTCATTGAAGAATTTGGAATCACCTCTTTTAAAATCTTCATGTTTTATGGAGGTCATGGCCTACATGGAGCATCATCCAACCAGCATGAATTCTTGATGATTAATCCAGAAGAGAAATATGACATTGCACATTTTGAGTTTGTCATGAGGGGTGTGCAAGACGCGATCACGCGTTTTCCTGAAAAGAAAGACGACATCAGCTTGAGTCTCCATTGTGAAACTGCAGAAATCATGGCTGCTTATACAAAAATGGTTCAAGAAGAAAATAAGTTATCTGGGCTGAGAGCATATAGTGCTTCAAGGCCTCCACATTCTGAAGGTCTTGCAATATTTATAGCCTCATATTTAGCAAATGAAACGGAATTGCCCAATATCAATCTTCTGCATTTGACCTCTAAAAAAGCAGTCGATGCAGCGATGCAAATGCAAACGGTGTTTCCACATATTAATTTCAGACGTGAAGTCACGATTGGGCACCTGATTCTCGATGTGGATGCTGAGACTGGAAACTTGGCAAAAGTGAATCCACCAATCAGGCCGAGAGAAGATGTTGAGTATCTTTGGGAAAGTGTTCTCAACGGAGATATCAGCTGGATTTGCAGTGATCATGCCTGCTGTAAACATGAGGATAAAGTGGACTCAGCTGACTCGGAAGATATCTGGTTAGCAAAATCTGGTTTTGGTGGAACAGAATACCTTCTCTCAGCACTTGTAAGTGAAGGTCGCAAAAGGGGTCTTTCATTTAACAGAATGGCAGAATTGACCAGTCTAAATCCTGCGAGAAGATATGGACTCAGAAACAAAGGGGATATCGAGATAGGATTAGATGCAGACCTCGCGCTTGTTGATCCTGATTATAAATGGACAATTAGAGCAGAAGAGTCAGAGTCCGGTCAAGGCTATACGCCTTTTGAAGGGTTGGAACTGGATGCAAAGGTCGCGACAACTTTCCTCAGGGGAAATCTCATTTATGATAATGAAGAAGTTATTGGCGAACCCAAAGGTAATTATTTAAAACGACCTTACTAAGCAAATAAAAAAGCCCCTTTTCAGGGGCTTCTTTATACCTGATAGATTCAGATTAGAACTGATAAGTCAGCTCTACACCCACTCGTCTTTTTTGACCAGGATGTGCGAACGACCCACCAAACTCTGGTGCAGGAATAACTTCTGCTAAATAATCCTGATCAGTAAGGTTTTTAGCATAAGCAACAACTGTTAAGTTGTCAGACCTGATACCCATTCTTAAGTTCACGGTATCGTACTCATCCCTTTGAGTTTTATCGTAAGCCATTGGGGCTCCAAATAGTGACATTCTAGAGTTACTCTCTTGCATCACGTGGAACCAAGTTGGTCCTACCACTGAATAGTCAAGCTGAGCAAAGAACTCACTGCCACTGGCCATTGGGTAATCCAAGGACACTCCAGCATTGTAAGTATACTCTGCATGATATGGCACATCATTGCCGACACTGTCTGATCGGACAGAGTTTTTAATGATTTCACTGTCAATCTGAGCTCCAGATAAGTAAACACTGATGTTGTCATTAACGATTGCTGAAATGGCAAGCTCAAAACCATCCATCTCGGCTTCGTCAATATTTTCAACGATCCTTAATAGTCCGAATGGTCCGACAATAAATTCAAAGAACTGAAGATCTTTGGCGCTTGTATCGAAGAATGAGCCTTCAACACTGACTCTATTACCAGCGAGTCTTGCTTTAAACCCAACCTCCAACGAATCATTGGTTTCTTTCTCATAAACATCTGTCACTGCAACAGGCGATGCAGGGTTCAACGGATTTATGAATGTATCAATCGTAGCTCTTGATCCAGAGTTATTAAATCCACCACTCTTGAATCCCTCACCCCAGCTTGTGAAAAGAGTTAAATTATCGTTCACATCCCAAGTTAAACTAATTTTTGGCTGAAATGCTTCAAAAGTTCGACTTTGATATCCGACGAATGAATCGCTACAAAGACCGGTATTAAGAGGGCCGCCAGTATAAGGAAAGCCATCGCAATCAATATATGTAGATGTGACATCTGTAGGCACAAGACTTTGAACACTTCTGTCTTCTTTGTCGTATCGCCCTGCAATTGATAGCTCAACTGCATCACTAAGATCCATGTTCACGGACGCAAAAAATGCAGTGACTTCATTTTCAAAATCATCCCATACCATTTGTTCAGTTGGATTATTCCCATTAGGAGCAACATACATTCGCTCTGTAATGCCTTTGCCTTTGTCTGTGCCTTGGTTGACACCAACTTCTCTTGAAACATCTAAATAATACATCCCAGCTGACCATCTAATGTCTTGATCATCCGGTGAAGATAAACGAACTTCAAAACTGATGTCTTGCTGATTCCTCACTTGATACTGTGTGCCATCGCATCTTGTTGGGGTATATGGCCCAAGCAACAAGCCGTTAGGTACTGATGGATCTGGTGATGCTATATATTGAGGTGAAGGCAATGAGAATCCTTGCCCAGCGCCTACAATCTCAGCCAATGAATCTAAGCATGATTGATCGGCAAAATAGAAGCCGAATGCACCACTTGTGCCGTCGGCGCCAAATGCATTATCAATATCACTGAAAAGCGTCCAACCACTCAAAGTTGCCCAATCAAGATCTCTTTCCATCTTGACCGAGAACTCTGTTGATTTCTGATCATTGAAATGGTCAATGTTGTTCACAAATTCGAAATTGTGATCATTCACATCTTCATAAAGAGTTGGAATTCCTAAGAAAGACGCAAATGCTGGTAGTCCAAAAACTGCATTAAATGCAATCGAAGCAGTATCAACTTCCCCGTATCGAAGTTTTGCATCAATGGTGGTGTTTTCATCCCAATCACCAACATATCTTGTAACGATGTCATAGGACTTATATTGATCGATACAATCATCACAGCCGGTCCATCGGTTCTCTCTCCATCCGTCGGTGGTGTTGTAATTAATCATCGCACTGAATGCGCCACCCTGTGGTGTTGGGCCTTCTGTTTTGGCGGTAATTGCATAAGTTGCATCATCACCAAGAGAAAGTTTAGCGACTGTATTTGGCTCATCGCTTGGCATATCTGTAGTTATGATAATTGCTCCAGCTGATGCATTACGTCCGTAAAGCGCACCTTGAGGACCTTTGAGTACCTCAATTTGTGACAGTCCTAAATATTCTCTGTTCAAAGCAGCAGGGTTTGTCATAACTATGCCATCAATAATTAAACCAAAACTGGTTTCTGCATCTCTAGCACCATTCAATCCTCTTATGCTGACTTGTGTATCACCAACCTCAGCTGTGTCAACAATAGTGACACCAGGTGTTAGATTAATAAAATCCTCTGCCCTTTGGACGCCGGATCTTTCCAATTGAGATGCTGTCAATACAGTGACAGTTCCAGGAACATCCCTAAGAGATTCTTCCCTTTGCCTAGCTGTAACCGTTATTTCTTCAATAACAGACTGAGCAAAAACCTCAGAAACTGGAAGCAACATTACCATTGAAACAATTGCTATCAGTCCTTTGTTTGTATATTTCTTCATTTGCAATACCTTAAAGTTATTTAATGTGTAATTTCTTCAAATTGACCGCCTAGTAAATAAAAGTACTTGTTAAATATTGAATAGCAGTTTTAAATACTTGCGAATTTGATGGCTTTTATTCTAAATGCATTTAAATGCCAATAAAAGTTAATACTTCGTTTAGGAAGACCAATTGGATGACTGATTTGTTGTATTTTTACAAAAATATCGCCTGATTTTGAATAATAATCCGTTTTTTTGAGGCAATTAGTTAAATGTTAATTATATTTTTAGTGACGTTCATAGGATTGATGGGTTTTGGCATCATATTGCCACTCTTTCCATTTTATGCTGAACGGCTGGGTGCTTCTCCAGAAGTAATCACATTAACCATGGCTGTTTTTTCTATGGGTCAGTTCATTGCCTCTCCATTCTGGGGAAGGCTGAGTGATTCCATAGGACGCAAAAAAGTTTTAATCATCAGCTTGATCGGTTCATCGATTTCGTATGTCATGCTGGCTTTTGCTGAAACACTGACAATGGTGATCATCAGCAGAATCTTATCGGGATTAATGGCTGGAAATATTTCCATCGCTTTTGCTTATGTGGCTGACATCACAGATGAAGAAAATCGTTCTGCTGGACTGGGTAAAGTCAGTGCTGCACTTGGATTGGGATTTATGACAGGGCCTGCAATTGGAGGCTTTTTAGCAGGCAATGATATTGAGAATGCCAATTATGTTTTAACAGCGCTTGCAGGGGCGGGCATTAATATTGTTGCCCTGATAGGCGCAATCTTTTTCTTAAAAGAATCTCTCCCCGATGCCGATCGGAAATCGATGCAGGGGCTTTTCAAGATCTTCAAAAAAGAAACATTTAAACCAGGGCAGAAAATCATCATGCTTGCCTTATGTGGATTGTTTTTCTATTCGGGAATGTCTCTGATGGAGGCGATCTTTCCGCTTTGGGCCAATCGATTATTCAACTACGGGCCGAGCCATATTGGCAGTGTATTTTTTATGCTTGGTTTAATCTCCGTTGTAATACAAGGCGGGCTCATTGGACCGCTTACAAAATGGCTTGGTGAAATAAGACTTGTACAAACAGCGGCTGTTTTTATGATGATTGGTCTCAGTTTGATCGGTAGCGCAATAAGCGTTCTGGTGCTTTGGATTGGCTTATTTTTCTATGGTTGTGGCGCAGCAATGTTCAACCCCAGTTTATCGAGCCTGGTTTCTAAACGTGCGAATGCCAATCAGAAAGGTCTATTTTTAGGTCAATACCAATCAGCATGTGCGCTCGGGAGAATTCTCGGGCCATTATTCTCTGGAATATTATTTAGCCAAGTCAGCACATCGGCACCTCTTTATGCAGGAGCAATGCTAGGAATTCCTGTGATCTTATTAATCACAAACTTTGCTTTAAGACGTAAAAATGAGGGAATAGAATAGAATTAAAGGAGTTGAGTATGAAAAAGACAATCGTTATCACAGGAAGCACTAGAGGCATCGGACTTGGAATGGCAAAAGAATTCCTATCGAGGGATCACAATGTCGTCATCACCGGAACGAGCGAACAAAGCGTTGAGAATGGACTCAATAGCATTGGTGAGAATAAGAATGCAATCGGAGTTCCATGCTTGGTTCAAGAAACAGATTCCATAGAAAATGTTTGGAGCAAAGCAGTCGAGAGATTTGGGACCGTTGATATATGGATCAATAATGCGGGTGCAGCAACCTCAAGAATTGGTTTGGAAGAATTAAGCTATGAAGAAATCAGAAGAACAATAGATACAAACTTGACCGGCACCATACTGGCAACAAGAATCGTTTCATCGAAAATGCTCCAGCAAGGATCGGGGCAGATATATATGTTTGAAGGTTTTGGCAGCAATGGACAGCTTCAAAAAGGAATCAGTGTTTACGGTTCAACAAAACGAGCCCTTAGATATTTCACATCAGCAGCTGCAAATGAATTCAAAGACACGCCTATTATTATAGGGTCCATCAGTCCTGGTATTGTCACCACAGACCTGCTCTTGCGTTCATCAAAATCCAGTGAAGAAGACTGGAAGAAGGCTAAAAAAGTCTTAAATGTTCTGGCGGACCGTGCAGAAGTAGTGACGCCATGGCTGGTCGATGAAGTCCTAAAGAATAATAAAAATGGAGCCCAAATTGCTTGGTTGAACACGATAAAAGTGCTCGGCCGATTGATCTTTGGAAGAATGTTTTGCAAAAAGCAGGTCATTGATGATTGGGAAAGGGAGCAAGCAGAAAATCATTCATGAGCAAGAAGCAAAAAAAATATCGGGGCAAAGATTTTATTCGTCAAATGATTCATCACGATATCGACTCGGGTGCTAATGACGGAAGGCTGGCAACGAGATTCCCTCCTGAGCCCAATGGCTACTTGCATATTGGGCATGCGCTTTCAATTTGCATCAACTTTGGGATTGCCAATGAGTTTGATGGGCCCTGCTTTCTAAGGTTTGATGACACCAATCCAGCCAAAGAATCAGATGAGTATGTCGCCGCGATCATGAGGGATGTGAAATGGTTGGGTTTTGACTGGGGCAATAATCTTGCTCATGCTTCTGATTATTTCGAACCAATCCATGAGTCTGCACTAGAGCTGATTGAAAAAAGCCTTGCTTATGTGGACAGCCAAACAAGCGAAGAAATAAAAAACGCCAGAGGCACACTGAATTCTCCAGGAACAGCAAGTCCTTATCGAGATCGCTCCATCTCTGAGAATCTCGGATTATTTGACAGAATGAAGAACGGTGAGTTTGAGAATGGGGAGCATGTGCTCCGAGCAAAAATAGACATGTCTTCACCCAATATAAACCTAAGAGATCCCATCATTTATAGGATTCTGCATTTGGACCATC
>Ga0066849_10000065_pt1 | contig 34455 bp, 40 predicted proteins | sample ETNtaG_9_FD_65492 | JGI IMG/M metagenome (GOLD analysis project Ga0066849, IMG submission 65492) | Marine microbial and viral communities from oxygen minimum zone, Eastern Pacific Ocean - ETNP201406SV69 | ecosystem: Environmental > Aquatic > Marine > Oceanic | place: Pacific Ocean: Eastern... | reverse complement strand
AGTCTAAATCTTAATTCATATGGATTAGACATATTGTCCTTTCTCTGTGTGTGTTTGTGTGTGTAATGGATTGTTTCTGTTCCGAGGCACAATCCCCAAGCCCGTCAGCAATTAAGCGGCTAATGCCACCTGTGCTGGATAATAATCGTTATTATTTGCGATTAAATTAAATGACATTTTACATCTGTCAAGATGGTCTCCTCTGCATAATCACATCCAATCGAATTCTATTACAGCCCCATCAAAGAATTACATGCTATAATTAAGATAAAACCATGCTATACCCATTCCCAATAATGTCAGAGTAAAAAACCATGTTAATACTTTATCCATATAATCCTTTGGTGGAGCTGATCGGAATCGCACCGATGTCTTAAATGCTACTCTACAGTATCATCAACTAAAACTATTTAGACAAATCTTGTGTCACATCTTTAATTTTTTCTATTTGTTTCATAATAATTTGTTCACGTTTTGGCCAATAAATATAGTCTTTTTCTGGGTTTTTCATAAGATTATATAAAATAGGTAAAATTAATTCTTCTACTTTACCCATATCTTCTACATATTTTTCTTCTAGATAATCTTTTTTATAACCTATTTCTTTTATAGCAGAATCTATTTTCTTTTCCAATGCTGAAAAATCTTTTGATTTTGCTTCTACTTGTTCAATCTTTTTTTCTACTTCTGTAGTTTTTGCTTTATATTCTTCATCATCTACTGCGGAAAAACCGAAGTCAAAATTAGCATATTCTTCAGGTATTTGTGCCATGCTCGTATCCGTATTTGCAAATCCAATAAGAGTCAACTATATCTGAAATGGGATTTTTATCACACTTTGTTTGAAATTCTTTTGCAAGTTCTCTCTGTGTGTCAGACACAAAAGAATCATACATTAATTCTTTATTTGCGTTTCCCTTATCGGATGCGTATTTTTTGATTACTGTGGGAGGTATCATTTCATACCTCAATTTACAGTTGATTAAAGTATATTTTAAAATTGCCATATTTTCCGCAATTTGTAAAACTCTTTGTCCACTTGCGGAGTAGGCGTAATTTTCAATATAGACTATTTTGGGTCTTTTAGTGAATTGTATAATACATTCTATTACCCAAGAAGATAATCCCGTATATCTTTCCATCTCTGTATTATATTTAGGATATTTTGTAATTTCAATATTTTTTAAAGGACCCCATCTATCAAGTTGTCTATCATTTTTTGCTAAACAATAATGTTTAATATTTTCATATTTCCACTCACCATGGCATTCTGTTATTGCTGGACTTGTTAATGAATAATCTATTCCCACATGAAAATCATCTATCCCAGTTATCATCATCTTCTTCTTCTGATAATTCTATCATTTCTCCACAATAAGAACACCATTGTACTCGTTCACTTTCATCATCATGAACTATAACTTCATACATTTTAGAGCAAAATGTACATTCAATTTTTTCAATTATTTCCATTTTTGACTAATTCTTCCTCTAATTCTTCTACAGTCAGAAAAACTTTACCTTCCAAAAAAATTTGAGGAACCTTTTTACTTCCTGTAACGGTCAATATTTTACCAAACAGCCTCTTATCTGCTTGAATGAACATGTATTGTATTTTGTGTTTATCTAATAAAGACTTTGCTTTGTCACACATTGCACATTCACGAAAAGTAAAATGTCCAACAACATAATTTCCTTTATTAAAATCTATTTCATATTTTAACATTATAAATCCACTACTTCGCATCCACCATCAGCGGCACAGGCCAATTCCTGTGATCCAGAGGTGAAATCTTTTTCTTCATATGAAGATAATAAAGTCCAATCAACATTTTTAGGCATTGCTTTTAACGATTCTATATACTCTTCCCGTGTACAATCTTGATAAGGAGCCTGTCTGTATGTATGTTCAGAAAAAGGCAGAAAAGATATACCGCTAATATTATCAAAATTGTTCCATACCCAATTTCCCATTTCAACCCATTCTGGTTCTTTAACGGAAATAGTAACAGATGGTTTGTGTTCACACCAATGTTCTTGATATGTAGACCAAAGATTTAATTGTTCTATTGCAGTTATATCAGTTCTACATATTGCATTTTTTGGACTCTTCACAGGAAATGAAAATACCGTTGTATGTTTGGGTTTCATTACATCTGGTTCATTTGGAAAGTTTGCATCTTTCATAAATTTACAAAGGGGGTCTTTATTATCCGCACGAACCGTTCTAATATAATATGGATTATGACGAGCATGTATACCACTAGCACTATCAACCAACTGGCTAACTGTACCAGAAGGTTTAACACAGGTGATAGCCGCCGATTGTGATATTCCGAGTTTTTCTGAGAATTCTTTGTTTGTTTTGATTGCAACATTTTTTAAATCATTTAAAAGTTGTTCTAAATTTCCTTTTTTTCCGTTTGTTAAAGAATTATCCATTATTCCTGTAAGGGAGACGCCCAAAAGCCGCTCTTCATCACAATTCTTTTTCCATTCTCTTGAGAGATATTTGAAACTGGTAAGGGTCGATTGAAATGTTCCAAGGATAGTTGCAGTTCGAACTTTTTCTTCCAAAGATTTGGAATCGTCCCCTCCTCTGACCACGACTTCTGAAAGGTTGCAGAATTCTCTGCTTCTAAGTATAATCTCGCTACACGGATTGGTACCAAAATCGTTTTTTGGTTCTCTTCTGATTTCTTCTTCACTATTTAACCTTTCTACTTGTTGTTTAGCCGCTAAACTATTATAAATTCCTCGTTCTCCAGATTTTGAATCATAAAGAGACAACCATTCTCTCATAAAAGTACCAACATCTGGTTTTTCTTTATAATTTACAGAATTATTAGCAAGGGATCTTTGCGGTTGTGTTTCCCACCACTTTCCCGACTTTGCATGTCTCATTGTTTCATCATTAAGATTAGATAAACTAATAAGTGCTGATCTACGAACACCCCCTACAACAACTATTTCTGCAATTTTACATACGATATCATGAGCTTCAACAGATTTCAATTTTCTTCCAGAAGCATCTTGAAACGTATTTATAGTAAATAGAAAAAGGTCTTCTAATGGTTCTGGTCCCGATGCTCTTCCTCCAAATGTTTTAAGAGGAGATCCCGCAGGTCTTATTTTAGATAAATCCCATTTTGGAATTTGTCCTTGCCAAACTAATGAAAGTAATTCTTTATATGATTTTGCCCACCCCAGTTTTGAATCTGCTACAACAATTGTAGTATCCGTTTCATAAAATTCTTCTGCTACTACTGGAAGCTGATTAACATATTCCTCTTCCACAGAAAATCCCACACCTGTTCCATTCATTAAAACATATAAAATTTCATCAAATGAACGTGGATCATCTATTTTAACATAGGAACAATTATAACCTGCTATATTTTCTTTTTTGAGTGCTTCTCCAGCGGTCATTAAACATCTCATTGATGGCATTACCTCACAATTTGTAATTGCTTCACGTAAATCTGCCTCTAAACCATTATCAAGAATAAAATTATGTTTAGCCTCTAAATGTTCTTTAAAAAAATTCAAATATCTATTAACAGTTTCTTCCCAGGTTTCCCGTCTTTTAAGATCATAGTCCCATCTTGCGTATCTTGATAAATGTATAAATGATTGATATTCAGTAGGCAGAGGCATTATTCAACTCCTTTCAGTTTTAATAAAAATTCTTTTGATTCTCGTTCAGATAAACCATACTTAGACATAATCCAACTACCGTTCAAATTATCTTTTATAATTTTCATTTCTTTTTGCGAAAAAATTACAGAATTGAAAACATAATCTTCAAATGCTTCGCAACATATGGGAAATTTTGGTTCTACTAATCCATACATTGCTTCTGCATAATCTCTTGTTTCTTGTTGTGTATGAGAATCCATTCTCAAATTACAGAATTTAAAAAAATTATTCAAATCTATTTTCCAAATACATTCTGTATAATTTGAAACTGGTAAAATTGCTCTTGCTAATTCTCTTGCAATTCCTTTAAACCCGTCATAAAATCCATCTAAATCGTTGGGTTCTGAAATTTGCCTGTAACAACTTTTTGCATGTTCATTAACATCATACATTCGTCCAAGGACAAGCTGTTTATTGTCTTCATCTATTTCTTTTCCTCGACCTTGATTATTTTGTTCTGATTGTTCGTGTACATCTTTTTCCGCAGGCAAATAAAAATCATCACTCATAATAGAATAACGGCCTGAATATTCATTTATATTAGCAGTTCTGTGTCTAACAATTTGTCTCATCACAAATATTGGTAGCTTTAAATGAAACTTCACTTCACACATCTCAAATGGTGATGTGTGATTATGTCTCATTAAATATCGAATTAGGTTTCTTGTCTGTGAAACTTTTCGTGTTCCAGTTCCGTAACTAATTCTTGCGGCATTTTCAACTTCTTCATCATTACCCATCACTTCTAATAATTTAACAAAACCGTGCTTATGCACTTGTTTTTCACTTATCATAATTTAAATTCCAATAATTTTGTTTTTGCAGTTAATCCTTGATAGGTATTATGCTCAATAATATTCATAACATCTACATTATTTAAAATCATATCATTAATGTCTTTATGTGTCACATGTCTAGGCCAAATAACTATCTTATGGTTATTTGCAATAATTTTGTCCATTTGTCTAACGATTTCTTTATTTCTTTTTTCATTATCATAAATGAACACTACATCAATATTCTCAAACATTTTTCTATATGCAGATAAATCAGCACCGGCCATAGCAAGAGAATTTTCTACAAATAAAGAATCTATTGGACCTTCGACTATATATGTCGTTTTATTTTCGTCCCATGTATTCATCCCAAAAATTTTAGGAGCATTCTCTTTAACTTTTATCGTAATATATCTTAGTTTGGATTTTCCCCTCAATGATCTTCCCTGAGCGGCAATCATATTATAATCTTTATCAAAAAAAGGTATAACTAATCTAGGATCATCTTCTATTAATTCATAATTTATGTCAAGATTTAAACTTTCAACCCATTTTTTAAAATCTTGTGCGAAATAAAGATACTTGTATTTAGTGACTTCAATATTTCTAGATTTTACATACTGTTTACAAAAATGTTCATCTTCCAAATCTTTCACAGAAGGAATATTTAAATCTATTTTTTGAAATTTTGGAGTCTCAAATTTAAATTCTGGCTCTTGATAATTACTAAATTTGTTATCTCCAGCTTTATATCTTTCCATAATATATTCAGAATGTAATCTAACATCTAATTCTTTTAAAAAATTTGAAAAAGATTTTCCCACTCCACAATTATGACATTTATAAAAAAGATCATTGTCTTTTCTATGAACGTATCCTCTGGCTTTTGTTGATTTTTTTTGAGAATCGCCACAGATAGGACATCGAAAATTCCAAAGATATTCTCTTTTTTGCTTAAAAATAGGAAGACGATTAGATAGGAGATTCAAATATTTTACATCAATATAAATGGACATAATACCCGAAGGAATTAAAGTTTTATTAAAATTATATCAGATTTAATTAGGAAAGTCAATCACCAAGAAGCTAATAATAATATTTTTTGAATTGATTCATCGGATACATTTAAATTATAAGCATAATCATAAATTGGGGACAAGTCTTTAACTTTATTTTTATTTTTTATAGACACTACTAATTTATGAACTTTTTGTTCATTTTCATTCAGTTTCATTTTCCCAATTTCTTTCGAATTTAGCAGTTTTTATCAAATCTGGATTTGTAAGTTGTTCACTTTGCTGTGTTACGATGAAAGGATGACCAGGAGATAAACTGGCTATTTGTTCTGATAATTTGGAGATTAGTTCGCTATTTTGATCAACCGCTTTTACTATGTGTTTTACATCAGTTCTTACTATAGCAATATCTTCTTTTAATTCTATAATATTAACAAGACTCCATCCCACTAAAGCTATAGTGGCGGCACCTATTGGGCGATAAAATATTTTTTCCACCGTATTGCGATCCATTTTACCTTTTAGAAGTTATCATGTGTTAACAATTGCGCCTGATGTGTCTCTAATGGTCAAAGCAAAATTTGCACCATCAGAATTATAAACCTTTGCAGAAAAAGTTGCATCACCATTGGAATGACAAGTTTGGACTGTATTTACTCCTGAATTATTATTTGTTTTTACAACCAGTTCTCCTTTATCATCGGCAGAAGTTCCTTCATGATCAACAACTATTTCTCCTAATTTGTGCATAGCAGTTGTTGTTATGATTGTAGTTATATCCCAATATTCGGTGTTCGTATGTCCAGTTGTTGCACCAAATGTGAGAGTTATACCACTATTTAATTCGACAGCACCCGCTATAATAGCAACACCAGTCGCTTCCCAAGTAGATCCTCCATCATCTGACCAAGTATACGTATCAGTACCACCAGCCGCATCAATTTTTACTCGATAAGTTGTAACAGTGGATCCATTATAAGCTCCACCAAATGTAAGGTCATTTAATCCACTTCCAGTAAATGTAGTTGAACCAAAGCCTTTGAAGAAATCATTAGCAGAATCTTCACCATCAGACCAACCTTGAAACGCAATATTTGTTAATCTAGCGGCAGTTCCATCACCTTCTGTATGATTTTGTATTGTAAGTGTGTCTCTTGCAATCATATTTACTTTACTCCTACATTAAATATTGATTTAAAAGTTTCATCAATATTCTGTTTTTTCTTCTTATCTTCTTTAAATTGCTTTAAAAGATAATTCAAATTTCCTTGTTTTTCTTCTGCACGTAACTGTTTTTTGCTCTTAGGTTCTTCTTTCAATTTCAACATTCTAATAATAGAAGAAACAGTTTCAGCATCATTATCTATATTCCTCTTTGATAATTCTTCTTTTACACTCTTTGCGATCTTATGAGTAATATTGTATTTTTCTACAAGATCATCAATATCTTCTTGATGAGTTACTTGTTCTCTAAATGTTGTGAAATCTAGCATTTTTACGTCCGTATTTAAGATAAATCATTGAACCAGTTAACTCATCTTGTAAAACAATAGGTTTACTTGGATTAGCTCTTCCATATTGTCTGATAGCTTCTCCTGTTTCATCATTACCTACATACTGTTCATATTTAGCATAACGGCGTTTCCCATATCTTGCTCTCATAAAAATTTCTGGTTTAACAACAAAAACTTCTGATCCAGCAAATTTACTTCCTTTTTTTATTTTCTTCTTCTTAATTCCTGGTTCTGCTTGTCCCGGAACAGAAGGATTTTCTACACCAATTCCTGCAATATTACCACCGCCAGCGGCTAATCCATCTTCGTTCAATTCTTCGTACATTTCAAGTTCAACTTCTTCTATTAACTGGATTACTTCTTTTTTATTATATTTACACTCTTGTAAAAATAATGCATATTCTTTTTCTAAAAATGTTTGATCATAATACAATTTTGCGTTTTTATTTTCTTCTTTCATTAAAAATAATGCCGCCGCAAAAGTACCGAATTTAGAGGACCCCCCAGGAACTTTTGCTAAAACTTTTTTTAAATTAAAAACCAATGTATCTGATAATGTATATGCTTCTTTTTCTTCTTTAGTTTTTAACTTACTTCTTTTTTTAAGAACTTTTCCGTTTTCATCTATTATTCCCAACTCAAAGGCTTTTGTGCTTTTAAAAGGAGTTGCAAGTCTTTTAATAAATGAATAAACAAAATATATGTTACCTGCGGCTGATGCTAGTCCCATCTGGTATTATCTCTCTTAATCTATTTGCAATTTCTAAATTTACTCTTATATTACTACTAATAACTTTTTCACCGTTTATGCTAGATATTTGATCAGGCATGTAATCTAAAAATATCAAAAAAGTTTTTAAATAGGTCCAATATTTTTGTGATATTTTCAAAAATAATATTCTTGATAAAACTTCAATAGGAAAAACGTTTCCTAATGTTATTAAGTGGTTTAAAATCAATCTTTCTTTTAATTCACCACCCAAATGATATCTATTTAATAATCTTTTTAAATATTTTATAATTTTTAAATCATCATGAAAATCTTGTTCACTTAAACATTGAGGATTTTCATAATATTTCATTGCATATAAGATAAAATTATCTTTATTCAAGTCTTCAAACACTATCTCTCTTTCAATTTGCTAACTCTTCATTTTCATTTTCACCTTCAGGAGTTAAAAAATAAGTACAAGTTTGAATAGCTCCTTCAATCATAGTAAGATGATTTCTCAACGCAGTTAATTCTGTTTCAAACTGATTTATTTTTTGTATTGTCGTTCCTCTATCATTATTTAATTTTTCAAATTCAATCTCTATCTTTTCACGCATAATATTATCATTCCTTTTTTTATTATCTCTGTGCAATGATGTATATTCTTTTTCTAAAACAGTTTCATTTTTTTTAATTTTTTTCATAATATTATCAAATCTCTTCTATAAATTTTTCTCCTGTAAGTTCTTCTAATTTCTTTATCATACGTTCCATATTAACACGTACAACTTTTCCAGTTTTAACATTTCTGGATAAAAATTCCCATTCCCCGTCTTCATTATGGGGACCAAGTTTTGTTTCGTTTCCACCCTCATCCATTGTATATATGTGTGATTCAGCAGAGTCATCTTTTGCATACAAATATGCTTGATCTGCTCCTTGAGCAGTTGGTGCGGTTCCATTTTTAATAGCAAGAATACCTGCCGCTGATCCAGTCATAGTAGAATTACTAACTGCACCATTAAGTGCTAGATCAGATGAACCGTATATTATCTCCCCAAACCATGCCGCTTTTGCAACACCTAAACCACCAGCAGTTTTTAGTGATCCTGTTGTAGTAGATGTAGCATTAGTTGTTGATGAAACATTAATTGTAGTTGCTCTTACACTATCACTAAAAATAAATCCTGCAGTTGAATTGTGAGTTAATTTTGCTTCTTCAGCAAGTTCTAAATCAATTCTACCGCCTTCAGTTCCGCTTCCTGCCGCAGTTCCATCTTCTTGTAAAAGAAAACCAGTTGTGCTTGCAGTATCCATAATTTTAAACTGACTACCAAATACAAGAGAACAATCATTTGATACAAAAACATCACCATCAGTTCGAATTTTTTCACTACTCTCAATTTGTGTATTTGAGATAAATTGATCCGTAAGTGCTTTTAAACTAAGTTTATTACCAGAAGTACCAGAATATAATGTAAAGTTTTTTCCTGAACCATCAACACCAAGCGTTGTAATTCCTGACATAACAACATTAGATTTAACATTCATTAATGTTCCATCTATTGTTGCTCCTGCTCCTGTTATACTTAAATTAGCACTACTAAGATTTGTATTTGCACCAGATATTGTAAGATTTGAAGTAATTGCAGTAGTAGTACCTGCTATAGTAGAATTTGATGCAACATTAAAAACTGCTGAATCTATTTCCACATTTGCGGTAGCAGTAAGTGTAATAAGATCATCAGAAGCAAGTTCTAACTCTCCATCTGCAGGAGAATTGACCTCTAAAGTCGCATCTCTAAATGTTAATGATTTATCTGTTCCAATTGAAACATTGTCCGAAAATACACCAAATGCGGCACCCACGTTTCCTGTAGCCGTTACTGTACCAGCAACAACAACATTTCCTGTTGCTGTAATATCATCAATATAAGCATTTGAAAATCGATGTGTAGTATTTCCTAAATCATAAGACGAATCTACATTTGGAATAAGATCAGAACCAACATCTGCTTCAAAAACAACTGTATCTGTATCAGCATCACCAAAAGTAAGTGTTCCGCCTTCAGCAGTAATATTTCCATTTGCATGAATATTTCCATGTACCTGTAAATTTTCACCAATTGTTGCACTTTTAAGAATACCTACACCACCTGCTACTGTCAAAGCACCAGTTGTATTACTTGAAGAATCTATTACTGAAGTTAATGCTACATTAGCAGTTGCGGAAACATTAGATGTAATATTCATTAATGTTCCATCTATTGTTGCTCCTGCTCCTGTTATACTTAAATTAGCACTTGTAATATGAGTATTTGTTCCAGACAAACCAATATTAGCAGAAACCGATACATCTCCGCCCGCAAATGTACTATTGCTTGTGAAATAAGCATTGTCTCCTGCTATTGAAACGTTATCACCACTAAATGTAGTATTTGATGCTATTGCGGTATTTGTACCATTAATGTATACATTGTCACCATTAAAAGTTGCATTTGCTGTAACAGTTGAGGTTGTCCCACCAATCGTAGAATTTGCTTGGGTAGTGTGCAATCCACTAAATGTAGTATTTGATGCTATTGCAGTATTTGTACCATTAATGTATACATTGGCACCACTAAAAGTTGCATTTGATGTAACTGTAGTATTTTCACCAGCAATTATAGTATTACTTTTTATGTGAACATTTGCACCCGTAAACACAACATTTGATGATGCATTAGTATTTGCGGCGAGTAACAAATTAGAAGAAGTATCACCAGAAATTATTCCCACATATGCATTTTTCCAACCAAAAGTTGTATTACCCAAGTCATGCGTAGCATTTGTTCCTGGTTGTACATTAGAATGTATGGCGGTCATTGTAGCAACATTTATAGTTGCATTAGCATTTACTGTCAAATCTGTATCAATTTTAATACTGTCATTAACTGCAACACCGCCTTTAAAAATAACAGAAGCATTGGTTGAACTACCCAATGCTTTAGTGTTAGCAAACACTATTTCGGGTTCAACATTTGAAAAAAATTGTGTTAATGTTACTTTTTTGTTTGATGGGGTTCCTGCAGGATCATCTACGACCAGTAATAAATCTTCTCTAGCCGCAGATGATAACGAAGGCAGTCCCGAAATGCGTTTGTCTGCCATTTGTTGTACCTTTTATTAGCTAAGATATCCATTAGCGGTTGCTAACAACCAGTATTCAGTTCCATTTACTTTCATTCGCAATCTAGCATTAGATGCCATATCTGCAGTAGAAGTTGCAAACATAATAAGATTTGAATCTCTTGCTGTTGTATTAGCGGCGGCCGAAGCGGCGATATATCCATCAGTATTACCTGAGGCCGCACCTTCTCCAGATCCAAGTTCAACAAAATAGTGAACAGCTTGGGCTCCTGGATGATTAGCGGCGGTGTATCCACCTTGATCTCTCATACTGATGAAAGCATCTGGCTTTGTGTCTCTTGCGGCAGTTGCTTTCGCAGAATCGTTGATATCAATCATCAAACCATATGCCCTCGCCGCTCCATCAGTATATGAAGTATTTACATTTGCGACAGCAAGATCATTTGTCATATTAAGAGAAATTTTTGCTCCTGCGGCAACTGTTGTTACTACTGAATTAGAACCAGAAAGATTAGCATCTATTTTAGCTCCGTAGATATTAACAACTGAATTAGCATCGCCTGTTCTGTGATCATGCGTTGTTTGTGCATTTAATGCAGAAACATCACCTGCAGTTGTACCAAGAGCAGTTGAAATAGTTGTAGAAACGAATGATCTACCAGTGGCGTCACCCGAATTAGTGGAATGATTTAGGTTTCCAAAAAGATTGAAAACACTAACCTTTTTATTTACAGGACTCCCTGCAGGATCGTCTACTATATGAACAATATCAGCAGATGCTATTCCAGTAGAAAGATCGGACAGATCCGTCATTTTTTTGTCAGCCATTGCTTTAACTCCTTAAAAGAAAGCGTGAAGTTGCTGGGACTCAGCCAAGACTGTGTGAATCTTTTGCTTCTTCAATTAATTGTTGTAAAACTACTTTACCACCGTGCAATCCACTTAATTCGTATTTCACGGCTTCTTCTCTATTATTTAGCTCTTGCTTCTGAAATGCAAGATTATTTAATTCTTCTTCCTGTTCTTCAAACATTTCTTCAATTTCAATCAATTTCTTTTGAAGAATAGAAATAAGAGACTCCTCTGTTGAAGGAGCCTCTTCTTCTTTATCTTCATCAATGTCAAGATCAGGAACATTATTACCAAATTCTTCATTATATTCTTTTTCCATTATAACCTTATTTCAATTATCAATTATTAAATTATATTATGCAAGTACTGTATGTGTAACTGCTGTCACATTCCCCATATCTTTGGATGCATTAGAGGGTGAAGCACCTTGATCTTTCAATGTACCACCAGCAAGAACAATGTCATTTGAACCGCCGATTGTCAGTACCTCACCTGCGGCAAGAGTTTGGCTTGCAACTTCAAAAACGAGTCTGTTTGTACCCGAACCTGAAACATATACACATGTATGATCTGAACTAGAATCATTGTCAACTTTGCAAGTTGGACTTCCTGTAACTGTTATAGCTTCATCCCATGTAATTTGAATCCTGACCCTCTGCGAACTTGAACCTGCTGTATGATCAGTGGCCGCCGTTGTTCCTGGATAAAATCTAAATGATGTAATAGTTGCAGTTTTAAGACCTGTTGTTGATGAAACACCAGCTAATCCACCGATTGCTACTAAAATTTCTGGATCAGCACTTGTATTGCCATTCCCTGTGGCCGCACCGTCTATCACCCATCCAGCATTAGTTGCATAACATTCTGCTTTATTATATTTTGAATCCTCATCTGCGGGCAAATATTTGGGTTTGTTATCATCATCCGCATGAGCAGTTCCCCATAAAGGCATAGTTTTCTCCTAATTAAAAATTATTACTCTCATTATTTAGTTAACAACAAAACCTTTTTTTTGCCGCTGTTCATTTGATTGAATATATTTTGAATAAACATCTACATGTGATTCAAATGTTTTGGGAGGATCAGTAGTATAAATACCTTGACCACCCTTATCTTTTCCTATAGCAGGAGTACCTTCGTCTCCTATAACACTATTTTCTTTTTCTGTCAATTCTTTGACACCAAATCCTACTATCATTTCAACAAATTCATCCATACCCATGTCTTGATCATCATAAAAAGATTGAACATCAGTTAAAGTAATTGTTGCTAATGCTCCTTCTTTATTTTCTAATCTCAATTTATCAGGTGTTTCTTCAATTTTATAAAATGAATAATCTTCTATATTTTTAATAGAAGTTCCCATTAAATAATGAATCATGTGTTCAAACACCCTATAAGGATCTCTATCATTGACAATGATATTTCCTTCTTTTACATCTTGACCAGGAGTGGCTTCCTTGTAATTGTCAGACAACTTATCAGTTCCCCATTCTCCTGCTCTTTCACTCTCCTTAGGCTCTATAGGTTTTTTCCTATTTTCTAGAACCTTTTCAAGTTTTAGTCTTGTTTTAGTAGCCATATCTCCCTTTTCTTGTGGTATAGAGGATTCATACATACCTTGATTGTCACCAAATTCTTCATAATCTTTTCTACTGAATCCCATTTTTTTAGCTAAATCTTCCCAAGCAGAAATTTTATGTTCTTTATCGGGACCCGCCGTTTCCTTTGCAATAGCCTTTGCTTGATTCATCAAATAAAGTTTATTGACCATTGGATTATTAGATATTCTTGTTTTAAAATCTTCTTCCAATTGAACACCTTCAATATACATGTTTAATTCATATGCTTTGTTGTCTAAATTTGCAACTTGAATTTGTACTGTTTTTCTTCCAGCACCTAATGAATAACGATTTGTCTTACCACTTGATGGTTTTCTTGGGCCAGTTGCGACTTTATCATCTATTTCTTTAGGATCTACAATAGCGCCTTTTGTTTTTGCATGATCAACTGCATGTTGCATTGCATCTGAAAAAGTTTTATGATAAAGTGTATAGCCACTTGCAGATTTTTTACCTGGAGCAACTAATTCATCAAGTTCTACTTCTTCAAATTTACGTCCCTTTAAAGCGGCATCTCTTTTTCTTGACAAAGCCCGCATCGCATCACGATCTTTTCCAGTAAGATACTTCATATGTTTTGTTCGACTATGAAGTTTATCAATTTCTTTATCAATTGCTTTTAAATCTTCTGTCATATCTCCTTCATGTTCAACTTCTTCACCATGTCGAGCATAATAAAGTCCAGCTTTATGTAAGGATCTATCAAGAGAAGGAGAAATTCCTTTATACTGTTTCATCATTCCTGGAAAAGATTTAGCAATCATACCCAAAACAACATCTCGTGGTTCTGTATCAGTATCTATATCTTTAGCAGAAGGCATTTTTCCTTGAGCGGCCATTAGTGCAATCTTTTCATAATATTGTTTATCGATACTACTTCGATGTTTTTTTGCATAATCGCCTAACTCTTGAGAAAAATCACGTAATTGTCTTTTCATTGCTTCATCAAGCGTATCTTCTCCCACAACATCAGGTGTTTTTCCTTTATAATAAACATTTCCTTTTAAAGCCTTGTGTGCTTTTTTCACATGTTTTTTATGAACACTAACTTTTCCATCTTTGAAGTTTCCTTTTACTCCTACATCATCTAAAGCCATTTTTACTTGTAACCCAGTACCCTCTTCCACTTCTGTTTCTTCATGGCGTGGTGGTCTTTTTGGTCCCTTTTGTTTAAAAAGACTTCCAAATTTTTTACCAGGCTTTAATTTTTTAACTTTTCCGCCACCAGCTTTAAACTTTTTAATTTCATCTTCATAATCTGATGGAGCTTCATCAACCATAGAATTATCATTATACAAAAAAGGCATTGCTTTTGCGTAGGTATGTGTGGGTTTAGCCTTCTTTTGTACTCCACTTTCTTTGCTTTTTTTAGTACCGGGTTTAGTAATTCCCAATTTAACTCTTTGATTATGAATATTAAGTGCCGTTCTTTTTATTGCACTCATTTCATCTACTTCAGTATCTTCTTGTGTCTTAATATATTTGTTAAAAAATTTAGAACTTTGTTTTCGTCTTTTAGCATGATCTGCCGCCGCTTCCTTATCACCTCTATCTGCTACTCTTTGTCTACCCGCCATTGAGGCTTTTTTAGTTGCACCCTGCCATGCTCTTCTCATCAATTCTGGAGATAATTCGTTTATTTCAGCATCTTCCTTTTTATATTTTTCAATATCGTCTTTTGTTTTTTGTAATTTTTTATTATATTTTTTAACTTTGTCTGCAAATGAAAATCCGAGAGATATCTTTTTCTTATCTTTTTCTCCTTCATCGAGTTTTGGTTCATCGTGTTCTGCTTCTTCTCCCTTACTATAACCAGACTGACCCCAACGACTTTTATTTTTTTGTCCAAAAGCAAATTTTTCTCTACCGTATTTTTTCTTATGTGCTTTTTTCTTTTCGTCTTCTCGACTTTTATCCATATAAGTACTTGCTTCTTCAACTCCTTTATGAAGTTCAACTTTTTCTTTACTTCCTGATAATTTTATAGGCTTTTCAGTTTTTGTTTTTTTCTGTGCTTTAATTGATTTACCAATAGCTTTTCTTTTTTTCGCTAGATACTTATCAGCTTTATCTTTATCTCCGTCATTATCAATATCTCCGTCTTCTTTTCCAACAGGATCTAATTTTGGTTTTTCTTCACCATTACCATTTGCTTTTGCTTCACCATTACTGTCTGGTTTATCTGCTTTAGCTTCACCTTCTTTTGCCTTTGTTTTGGCATCTTTTTCTCGTTTCTTTTTGTCATCAGGATTATCACCTTTAGCATAATGATGATGATGAACATCACCTTGCTCTTTTATTTTCAAAAATTCTTTATATACTGCTTCGTCTTCGGGTTCTGTAAAAGGACCTGGAGCTAAAGTTTTCCAATCTTCGTGAAGTGTTTTAAAATCCATGTTTATCCCTCATCTTTACGTTGAAGATATTTTCTTTCTATTGGTGATGCTACTCTGGTCTGAACTTGTTTTTTATCTTTATGATCTCTAAAAGCTCTTTTTGCTTTCATTTTTTCTGAAGCAACAGACCCTTTTTTTACATATCTACCTTGAGGAGTATCTACAACTACATCTCCTTCACTAAAGGCTAACCATTTTTTGAATGCATGATTTGTATCCATTTCTTCCTTTGTTCTATGCTCCGAGTTAACTTGAGTCCATAAATCTTGATCTGCAATTAATCTAGTTTTACCACCAGTTAAAAACGAATTAACTCTTGATTCTGCCCATTGTTGGGGAGTAGTTCCTGGTCTATGACTTGCGTTCCATGCACTAATTCCTCGAGTGTATACTTTTTGTAAAATTTTAACTGGAACACCAGACTGTTCTGCTTTTAATTTTAATTTACCCGTTACAACAGATTCATCAGTTCCATATCCTGGATGACTTGGTTTCTTCATCTGTTTTTTATAAGACTTTACTGATTTTGCAACCCAACCACTTTTCTTGGAGGCAGGATGTAATACATCACCAGATTTATGCTTAATTTCTTCTCCTACCTGTGATACTTCAACTTCTTCATTTTTCCATATGCTTTTGTGTCCTACCTGTGCAACAGTTAGTTTTTTGTGATCACCCGTTTGCATAAGTTTCTGTTGTTCTCGTTCTGCTTTAGCGCCAGAACTGTGAATACTGATTATTTTTCCTTTATCATCGGTAATTTTATGTTTACCTTTTTTCCATCCTTCTTCTACTGATTCTTCAGGTAATCCGTGTTTATTATGTTGCGCCCAAGCAAATGCATATGCTTTTTCTGTACCTACTTTTTTCTTTAACGCCTTTACTTGTTTTTCTCTTCCTGGAGGAGCATCCTCTTCCAATCCTCTTTTCTTCATCTCTTTATCAATACGTTTAATCATAAATTGTGAAGAAGGCATATCAGTTTTTCCACTAGTACGTAGTTGCTTCATCTTTGCTCTAAGATGATCATCAGGTTGTTTTTCTATTTTTGCTTCGTCTACTTCAAATTCTTCTTTTGCTTTTATCATTCCTTTAACAAATTTTACAGCTTGAGCCCTTCGTTTCCGTCTAATAATAGGATCTCTCTTACCAAAACCCGTGCCCGAGCGGTCAAGTGAAGTTGGTTGGGCAGGTTCTCTTCCTTGTACTTCTGCTTTCCTTGCGGCTTTATAAAGCAATTCTTTAGACATTTCATCTACCTTAACTTTTTCTTTGGGAAACATCCAATCTGGAGTTCTATCTATTATTTTTGCGCCCATTGATTTTTCTCTTTTCGCTTGTGTATCCTTTACTTTTTTCATTATTTTAGCTAAGTGTGCTTTCTTTGCCGCAGGAGTTGCAGGATATTCTGCACCTTCTTTAATTTTATGTGCGGGCACCTTTTCTGATCTTGCAAGTCCTGGAATAGAAACAACATAAAAAGGAGAATGAGGACCCTGATCATCATAACGAACTACTTTTCCTGTGACCATTCCCTTACCTTTTGCTGGATGAGCAACTTTTACTTTTGTTCCGGGTCTAAGTGCCGATTCTTTTATAGTGTCAATTTTCATTGCTTTCCTAATTTCGTTATACATAGATTTTGTATCTTTAGCAGTTAATTTCGTTCCTTTTTTAAAATTATCTAAATCTCCAGAAACTGCAAATTCCCTTAATTTCGATGCAGACATTCCAGCAACACCCTCAGCATCAGGATCACGATCTCCTGAACTTACAAAATCGATATCTATAAAATCATAAAATCCATGTTTTTTCTTTTTTCCATTATATTCCGATATCCATTTTGAAAATTTAGCTAATCTATCACTCCCAACTACGAATACAAGTCTTTTAAATCCATCAGAATATAAATCAGATAATGATTCAAAAACTGTAGGTTTAATATCTATATTGATATTTTGACCTATCGTTTTTTCAACATAAACAACTTTTCTATCTGGACCCAAAGGATCCTTTTTAGCATTCTGAGTAGGAGACAAAAAAATGAAAGGCTCTGCTTTATGTTTTCTCGCCTCTGCTTCAATCTTTTTCGCAAGTTTAACATGACCTATTGAAGGAGGATTCATTCTCCCGAAAGTCACAACTGCTGTCTTTTCTTGCTTTGTTTCTGCTAAAAAATTTTTATAAATCTTCATAGAATTATTTATTCAAATGAAGATGGCACTTCTACTAATTTTTTATCATCATCAATATAAAATTCTATTCCATCATGCACAACCGTAGTATGTGTGTCCCTAAAGGCTTGTTCTGCTACTTTACTTTTATCTTTTTTGCCTTTTTTAACAGTCTGTAATATTTTTTGATATACAACCTTATCGCCCATGATGAGACCAAGCATTTTATCGAAAATTCTTATAATCATCATTCTTTGTTTTGGATTTGGTTTTTTATCATCTTCTAAATCTTTCATTGTTTTAAGAAACAATGCATATTCATCTTTGGCTATTAAACCTTCTCTCGCCAATCTTTTTAATCGTGCATCGACATCTTCTGTCAATGCTATTTTTATATAAGATTCGCCTAATTTGTCTAAAAGACCTTGTTCTGCTATTTGCATTAACGACTCCCAAATGTTTTTGGTGCTAAGAAATTTTGTCTAGAAAACTCTAGTCTATCTACTAATTTTACCGCTCCATCATCTAATGTAACTGCAACAAATCCTTCTGGATTTGTAATCTCAAAACCCTTATCGGTTTGTATAAACGTTTTTGTCAAAGGTTGAATATCTTGTAATTTTTTAATTACTATCATTTTAGCGGCTATAAGAATGTTTTGCATTTGAAACATGTTTTTCAAAGCAGTCTTATTCTCAGTAAAAAATTTTAAAATATCTTCATTTTTTTTACGTCTATTTTCTTTACCTTTTACCGACTTTAATTTATCAACCTCTTTATCTAATTTGTCTTGTAAGTATTTAATCAAACCAACAACATGACTATTAACATTTCCAATGGGCATACCCTGTCTTATTTTAAAATTAGCAAATGCTTTAATCTGTGTATTTAAGTATTTATCATCTTTTATACCGTCTAACAGTTTTTTATTAAGAGTTCTAAATACTCTACCCGCCATCGAAAGTACGTTAAAATATTTTTCAGTTTCTACTTGAGTAAAAGATGCTATTCCGTCCATTTTTTCATATTCAGCATCTTTAAACCATACATCTGATGTTTGTTTAAAGTTATTGACATTTACATCAAATGTAGCATCCATCTGATTTACTGCTTCACCAGTATATTTTGTATGCCAAACGATTCCTAATTTTGAAGCATTTATTTTTCTTCCCAGTTCGCTTCTTAATTTAATCGCATATGTTATAGTATTTGGTGTAAAAACAACATGCGATTCTCCGTCTATATTTTGTAGCGTTTTAGCTTTCTGTGGGCTATATAACAAATCTCCTTGATAAACACCATCCATTCCAATATCTTTAAGATATTTTAATGAATCCTTTAATACATCTTGTAAACCCGATGCCTCATGATTATTTTCAATATCTTCATCTGAAAAATTTAATTTAGGTATTTTTGAAAAGGCACCATGTTTAGTTGCTACAAAAAACTTTTCAGTCTCAGGATCTATTCCAGCTACAATTGCTGGCGCTCCATCCCATTTAGTTGTTATTGTAATTTTTTTAGAAGAAGAACCCTTTAAAGTTGAACCCAATGAGCTTAAATATGTGATTGCCTTTTTCACACCATCGAAACCACCATTTAAAACTTCATCTTCTATATGCTCAAGGTGCTTATTAGCACCCTGAGATTCTAGCAAAAAATCCTTAAAATCGATCATTTTCCTCTAAGTACTGTAATATAAACATAAATAGTCATTAACTATTTATTATATTATCTAATTAAAGGCTAGTTGATTATAACGTTTTTGTTTTGGGAGTTCGTTCCACAAATTTGCATTACTGGGAAATTCTGCATCACAAATTTGAACTAATTTGGGGTTGGTATGAAGAAGTTTTGTTAATAATATTTTAGTTCTTGTAGTTCCTGTGAAGTTTATCATTACACATATCCATTCAGGTTGACCGTAATATTGACGAAACTCCCTTCTTAATCGTACATCGGGTCTACCATCAAAGCGAAATAACGTATAAAGAACTAAATTAGGATCAAATGTGTCTGAAGATGGTGTTTCAGCTATTGGTTTAGGTACTAATCCTGGTTCAATAATTGTTTCAGTCATTTTAACTTGTACTTTTTGTTCAGAACACCCCTCAAGACACTCACCAGTTTTAACATCCTGAGGACATCCTCGTGGATCATGACATTCTTGAACCGTTTTTACTCCTTCTGTAACAACTTTTTTGCTTTCCCATTCGGGTTTTATCCCACTAGGTTCTTCTGCTTTAATACTCGTCACAGATGCAAGTTCATTTTTTACTATAGGATTATAGGGTTTTAGTTTTGTTTCTTGAGTTTCTTGACTGACTACAATCATTTTTTGACCACCAATCGTAAGAATAGTACCAAATGGTAGTCCTATTTTATCACCAGCTACAGCATAATTTTTTGGGGCACATCCACCCAAAAATATTGTTAATATAACTGCAATTATCATAATATACTTATACATATCACCTCATTTATTTGAGATTAACAAAAAGAGCTTCTAACTCAACCATTACACTACTATTATATCAAAATTAGAAACTATGTCAAGCTAATTAAAGGAAAATTCTGAAAAATCTTTCTTTTTTTTCAGTCTATTATTAGTTCCGACATCAAATACTGGAGGATCATCATCTTTATCTTTTTTGTTCCAAGGTCCCTTCGGTTGTCGTTTCTTTTGTGCAGACCTTGCGACTAAATCATCTTGTGCGGATTCTTCAAGATCATATAATTTCATTTTTGCTCTATCAATTCCGATCACAAATCTTTTATATTTACCAGGATCACTATAACGATTTTTCAATTGTTTAATTAAAATTTGATCAAGTTCTTCTAATTCTTCTGTGCTAATCAAAGCAAACATAAAATCCGCAGTTGCAGGCAATCCAAATGATTCAGAGGTGTCTTCAAGTCCAAAATCTGTATTTGTAAATCCCGATCTAGTTGTTTGAGTAGCAGAAACAATAGGAAGATTGTGTTCAACTGCTAGACCACGTACTTCTTCTGCTATTGATTTAATATAATTATAAGAATTTACAGTATTACCATATTTCAATCTAGATGAAGCCATAATATTTAAATAATCTACAAATATAATTTCAGGTACAAATTTTCTTTTTAATTTTAATTCATTTAATAAATTTCTAAAATGATTCACATTTGCAGAAGCGGGAGGATATTCTTTAACTATCAATCTACCCGATGTTGATTTTTTAACCTTTTTTATTTTTTTCTCAAACATATCTTTGGGGATATCATGTAAATCATCTATTGTAATGTTCATCAAATTTGCATCAATTCTTTCTGCTATTTTTTCTTCGGCCATTTCAAGGGTGATATATAAAACATTTAATCCTTGAGATATTGAGGATGCCGCATGATGACACATGAATAATGATTTTCCAACACCCGTACCAGCAAGTCCGACATTCAAAGTTTTTTTAGATAAACCCCCCTTAGTTATTTTATTAAAATAATCTAGATCAAAGGGTATCTTTTCTTCAACTTTATGATAAAATTCGAACCGTTCATTCGAATCTTCAATGTAATCATGACCTATGTTAGGATCAAAAGAAACAGAAAGAGCATCAGATAAAATTTCTGGTATAGCACCCTTGTCTTTTTGTGTTTCTTTTTGATTGTCAATAATGCTTATTGATTCAAGTACTGCATTATAAATTGCTTTATCTTGACAAAATCTTTCAGTAGTTTCAAGCAACCAATCGGTTTCTGTATTTTCTTTATTATCAAAATATTCTGAAACTTTATTAGAAACATCACTAAATTGTTCTTCAGAAAGTTTCGAATTGTTTCCAATTTCTATAATTAAGGCTTCTTTGGTGGGAAGAACATTAAAACCGTTTACATAGTTTTCTATTTCTTCAAAAAGAAATTGATCATTATGATCCGTAAAATATTCTTTTTTTAAATATGGAAGAGATTTTCTGGTATATTCATCATTGAATATCAGATTCTTCAGTATCGTGTCCTCTATCCTCGTCATTTTCGTTTGTATTTAAATCTATGTTTTCTTGAATTACTTCTATTAAAATGTCGCCTATTAATTTTTCAAATTCTACACCCTCAATATCAGAATATTTTTTATCTCTGATTTCTCCAGGTATTTCAAGTATATCATATTCGAACCGATATTTCAACTCTTCTTCTTCTGCATCTGGTTCTATTAATCCAAATCGATTATACTTATAAACTACATCTTTAAATTTACCGTTAGTGATAGCAAAAGCGAATTGATCATCCTCTTCATTCTGAGGATTCTTCACCATCTTGTACCACTTCTTCATTTCCTTTTGTTGTTCCATATAGAAATTTCTCCTGACAATATTCGTCAATTTTTTTCATAATATCTTCAGTAAAATGTTTTTCTGGATTAGTCATAATTTGCTTACCAAACAATTTTGTTCCATCAGGTAATTCAAAACGTGTAGAAACTTTTTTAAACAATTCTGCTTCTTCAGCAAGTTCCAACATACCATGCCAACGATCCAATCCTTTATTATAAGTCACTAATGCATCAACCATTTTATTTTCTACTGTCAATCTAGACTTATGATTTTTGCAATGAATAATATTACCGATAACTTCTGTGCCGTCTTTCTCTTTACGTTTTGAAAGAAACACAATATTACTTGAAGCATAATAAAGACCCGTACCTCCACCCATAACTTGTTGTGGAAACATCACACCGACTTGACTATAAGTATGATTTGTAACTAATACAGGAACTTTTGCTTTACCTGCTTTAAGTGTTAATACTCTAAACGCACCTTTTACAAGTGCGGCTCTTGTCATATCTTTAGTCTCTTTTCCTTCAGCAATATCCCCCACTTCTTTTGAAGTAGATAACATACCAAGACTGTCGAGACATATCATTAGTGGTTGATGATCTTCACTTTCAAGATGTTTATCAAGAATTTTCGTAACTTGATGAGCAAATTCTTGTATTGTAGCAACTGGTAAAATTACCATACGAGTAGTATCTATTTCTCGTTGCTCTATCATCTGTTTAGTTATAGCAGATTCAGACTCAAAATAAAGAACGCCACCAGTAGGATTGTCCTCCAAAAATTGTTTAACAATACCCAGTACAAAGAATGTTTTCCCAGTTGCACTTTCTCCAGCAAATGCTGTAATTTTGTTTGAGGCCAAACCTCCATAAATGGAGCCACTAAGTAAAGCATTAAAAGCATAACTGCCAGTATCAATGAAAGATTCGACATCCCCTGCTTCAATACCATCTGAAACCAATCCAGCGTATTCATTACCTGTCTCCTTAATCATTTCTTTTAAAAAACTCATTATATCTCCTTAAATAAAAAAATCTTCAAGCGTACTTCTCTTTTCATGTTCCCAACCAACACATTTTAATATAGTCTTTAATGGTTCCAAAAAAGACTTTTCAAATTGCATATTATAATTTATATATTCGTGCAATCCAAACTCTGAAGGCAATACTGTTCCCATACTAATTACAGTATCCCCCACAGGATTCGGTTCTTTGAGATAAGAAAATTTAATCTTTTCCCCCTCTTGAATAATTTGATACTTCTTTGCAAGTTTATGTTCTTTTAATAACTTATTATGTATAATCGTTCCTTTCACATGTATAGGTGTACCCTTCTTATACAATAATACACTATCACTATATTTGTCAATACCCTTAACTGATCTTGGAAATGCAATATCTTCTGGAGGAAGTGTTTGAAACGATTCTTTAAACTCTTCAATAAATTTCTGCATTTGATCCTCGGTTCCATTCATGAGAATATCAAAAGATTGTTTTAATTTATCCCTACAAACCGCTGGAGTTGAAGATTTAACAGATTCTAATCCCATTACTTTTAATTTGGGTTTAGCATACTGTACTCCTTCGCTATTATGAACATTCATAATATAATGCTTCTTACCAGTCCAAACTGCCTTGTCTGCAAGAACTTCTCTGGACATATTCATTTTTTGTTCAAATGAATTCATATATACATGCAATCTATTAAATGACTTGTTTATACATTCTTGTATTTTTGTCTCACATACTTTATCTAAAAATTTAATAATTTTTTCTTTATCGTTTGTATCAGTAAAAACAGATTTAACTAAGTCATCTAAACGTATATAAATCGAATCAGTATCAGCGGCTACAATATAATCTTTATCTTCGGTTTTAAGAATTTTATTCAAATATTGATTAACATCATTTTCAACCCATCTAATTGAAAGTTGACCGCCAGTAGTAATAGCCGTTGCTTGTCTTTCATCATAAAATCTAAAATATTGATTACCTAAAGCACCGTAAGCAGAATTAAGTTGAATCTTTCTTGCCATCTGCATATTATTTAATCTTGAAACCTCTTTAATAAGTCGTAATCTATCCAATCCATCGGTTTCTGTTTCTAATTCTTGTTGTGCCTTGAGCATATCTTTTTTAAACTTTTTTCGTTCTGCATACATTCTTTCCATCATTTCTGGAAGAAATCCTTGATGCTCATTTGAAAAATGAAACCCATTAGCTCCTATACAGATATCTTCAGTTTTAGCATAATCAGTACTAACTTCTTCGTTTAAAAGATTTTCAACTGATAATGATTTTTGAGGAAACTTTGTAAGTAATGTTTCTGGAGAAATATTATATTGCATAATTAAATGTGGATATAAACTATCTAAATCAAAACTAGCAACCCACTCATACATTCCAGGAATAGGTTCTTTAACATAAGCGCCTATATAAGGTCTATCTTTTATTGAGTCTTTCTTAGGAGGAAGTTGTATACCTTTATTTCTTAATTCATTATAAATTAAAGTATCCCACATTCTAACTTGTGTATAAACATCTGTATAATTTACTTTGGCATCATATGCTAATACAATAGCCATTTCAATTAATTTCATTTTATCATCTAATTTATTAACAAGCTCAACATCTTTTACATTATACTCTATAAATTTCTGATAATCTTCTTTCCAAAGAGTATGTAATGAACCATATTCAGAATAATCTAATTTTCTTTCACCCAATTCAACATGAGCAATGTGATCTAATCTATAAGATTCTTGATTCGTATAAGTAAATTTTCGAAATAAATCTAAATAATCAAGAGTTGCAACACCCATAATCTCATATGCTTGTTGCTGTTTTGCTCCCCCGAAACCCATCACAGTTCTCTCACTTACAAACTGCCAAGGCGATAAATCATAATAAAATGATTCGTCAAATAACAAATTCATTCTATTTACAAGATATGGTATATCAAAAAACTTAATATTCCAACCAGTAACAATGTCTATATCTTGCTTGGACCACAATGATATAAATTCTTGAAGTAAATGTAATTCATTTTCACATTCAAAATATTCAACATCATTCCTATGAACTTTATATTCACCACATCCAAAAACATAATATTTTCCATTTAAAGAAATAGTTATTGCAGTAACAGGTTCAGGAGCAGTTTCAGGATTAGGAAACCCATTTTCCGAACCAGTTTCTATATCAATATTCGCAACTGTTATTTTGCTTAAATCGTAGTTTATTTGATCGGGAAAATTATCTGCAATAAAGGTATAATGATAATTTGTATTTCCATAAATTTTAAAATTATCTACACCTTCATATTTTTTTATAAAATCTCTTGTTTGTCTAATATTACCACATTCAACAGGGGCAAGACATGTTCCTTCAAGAGTTCTATATTCGGTGGGTTCTGGTGAGTTGATGAATAGAGTTGGATTATAATCCAACTTTTTTTTGAAATGAATGCCGTTAGAATCTATTCCTCTATAATAGATTTTACCGCCCCAATTTTGTACATTTGTATAAAAGGTCATTTAGTGAATTTATTATGCCAAGATTTATCGTAATTACTATCTAATTTATCTAAATTAGTATAACACAATATAATATGATTGTCAATCCACGCTTTTTTATGAACAAATAAATGAAGCACAAATAATAATTGTAAGTAACACTTCCAGTAAAATGCTTTTACGGCTTCCATGGGAGATATTTGCCCTTTGTGTTTTTATTAATTATTATAGAACTTTTACGATTTGTTCCATCAGCTTTATAAGAACAATGAACCCAACCACTATTGGGATCACCTTTTGGATCAAAATATTCTAAAATGAGTTGGTCATAATCAAGATTATTATAAACCCATTTTGCTAAATCATAATTAGACACACCATTAATTTCAAAATCCGCGGCCTCACCTTTTGCATGTTGAGATTTTGCGGAACTTCCTACTGCTAAACACAATTTAACTGATCTATATCCAGAATTAATTCTCACAGATTTTCCAAAATGATCTCTGACGGGTTGCAAAATGTTATTGCATACATTTGTAAGATTTATTGCTTCTTTTAAACCTGGAGTATTGTCTATATTTTTTCTAATAGCGGTATCAGAAAAAGTCATTTCTTTAAATGAAAAATTTTTGGTGAGTTTCATCGTATTGAATCCTAAAAAAAAGGAGGCCATGAAATGGCCCCCTTATCTGTGTTAAGTTGTTATTTTTTTACACAACTTTGTGATCAACCACTTTCACGCCATCATCTATATCAATTTTACGAGGTCTTTTTTCCTCAGGAATAATCCGTTCAAGCTGAACTTTAAGCAAGCCATTGAACAAATCTGCACCCTTTACAATGACATCATCAGCAAGATTAAATCTTCGGGAAAAGACTCGCTTGGCGATTCCATGATGTAAATAACCTTCATCATTTTGATTTTCTTTTGGAACTGTTTTTATAGTAAGTGTTCCGTCTGTAAGTTCTATGTCTAGGTCGTCTTTAACAAATCCCGCAAGGGCAAGTTCGATCACATAATCCGTGTCGGTCACTTTGCGAATATTATAAGGAGGATATCCTTGTGAACTATTCGCTAAAAAAGCATCATCAAATAGACGATTAAAAAAAGAATCAAACCCTACTGATGTTGAAAGTGAGCGGTTGAATTCTTCGATAGTTTTTGGTACTAGATACATATTATCTCCTTTTATAGGCAGATTATTAATTAATCCTCTGCAATAAAGCCAGAGGGATGTTGCTGATTGCAACAAATGAGAGTTTCATTTTTCACTCCCATAAGAACTATTATACACTTATATATATGTTTTGTCAAGGGTTGATAAATATACTTTTTCCATTTCTGGTTGTTTATCATATTTAAATTCATCATATTTTCCATCTTTTTCAACCCAAAAATAAAAAGAATATAATGATCTATTTTTTAATGGAGTAATTCTACCATGTGAATTTTTACCTTCATAGTAAATACTGTCTCCCTTTCCAGTTATAAAATCATCTTCTAAAATATATATTTTCCATGGTTCACCATAATGACAATGTGTTACAGCAATTTCGCATGATTCTCTGTCTGTATGGAAATTTAATTTACTTTCTTCAAAATACATTCTTGTAAAACAAAAAGAAGGTATTATTTCTTTATTTAAAATTTTTGAAATACAAGAAGTAATTTTTAAATGAGTGTTTATTGTTAAATAATCTCCATAAAAATCATATCCTATATACCCGTCTTTTTTAATTGGAAAATTTTTTAAAGATGATGTTGCACTTTTAGCATGTTTAATTTTATGAGAAAAGTAAGTATAAAATAAATCATCATCTATAAATTCCTTCAAATCAATAATCATTGTCCAGTAGATCCAAATCCGCCACTTCTATTCGTTTTTTGTTTCGGCCGTTTATTTAAAAGTTTAATCTGAAAATCTTCTACTTTACGTACTTCTGCTTGTGCAATTCTATCACCATGATCAATTTGAATAGGAGTATGTGAAACATTTATCATAATACAATTACATTCTTCTACATAATCTTCATCAACAATCCCCACATTATTTGCAGTAATTAGCCCCTTTTTCAATGCATTACCAGAACGAGGATGAACTTTAACATAATATCCTACAGGAATATCAAAAATTATTCCTGTAGGTATTAAATATCTCCAATGCGGTAACATAGATAGAGAGTTATTTTTTATGAGAATTTCTTTTTTATGATTGAAATGATTATATGCAAGTACTTTTGTATGTGATTTAAGATATGCTTTCAAGTCAAAACATGCTGACTTTTCAGTTGCTAATGATGGTACTTCAACATCATCATATAAACAGAAAATTCCTAAAGTTTCTTGCAATTCAAGGGCATCATTCATTACTTACGTATCCAGTCTAAATAATAAAATATTGATTTATAAAGTTTATTATAAAATGTCTTTTGAGACATCCACTTAATACTATCTAAATCTATTAGATTTATTTGTTTATTTTCATAATAAATATTTTCTGGTTTTAAATCATTGTGCATAAAAATTTTATCATCAGAAAATTTTTTTGAAAAATCTATAAAATTAGAAATAAGTTTGAAGTATAACTTTATTAAATCAAATCTAGGTTCTTTGCATTCTATAATGTTATATTCTTGACTAATATATGGCATTTTATATTCATAGTATGTTTTGCAAGAATAATATTGTATAGGAGCTTTTATACATTTATATTTTTTATTAAATCTTAAAATATCATCCCAATCAGGCATACTATTAAGAGACTGATTTTTACAAGAAACTTTTTTTATTATATTATAATCATCACTATAAATTGTGCGTTGAGTATCATCATATTCATGATGTTTTATAATTTTAAAACCTGTTTTATCAAACACTAAGATTTTTTGCCAATATTATACTTCGGAGTTAAAGTCCACTCTTCTTTCTCGGAAAAAGAAAGTATTTTTAATTGATTTAAGGGTAAAGAAGGATCTTTTGTTTTTTCTGAATCTACTAATTTTACAAGATTCCATTCTTCTAAAAGATTTGATATTGTATTCCTTCTAGCAATATCTGTTTCTGAAAAATTATAAGGCTTACCATCAAGAGCAAATAGCTCTTTGAAATGCACTATATAATATTTACTTTGTTTGTGTAAAATGTGGCAAGACTGATAAAGAGTTTTTTCTTTTCTACTAGCAACACCAATACGAGTTAATGTTTCTTTTACTTTTAGAAAATCGTCACTCTCTTTTAGGGTAATTTCTACCATTTCACTAATGTCATACATTTGTGTTCCTTTCACCGCCCGTATCTAATTTTTCTTTTAATTGACTAATTTCTTCCATGGAATGCAAAGACAAAACTTCCCTTGCTCTTTGTACATTATATCCATAATAATCCATGATCACTTTGATGTTTTCGTCTTCCTCTGGTTTTAACCATTTCGGAAAACGTTTATTCCGTCTGATTGTATTTATTAAATAGTCAAATTGTAGTTTCTTATCAGTATTAGGACGAATATTCATTTCATTCGCATAAATGACTGTATCTATTGTATAAGATAGTCCTTTATTAACAATGAAAGGTAAATATTGTTTTTCAACCTGATGATCAACATCATCGATCATCAGGTTCTTTTTACCATAATTTATATCGTTTAAAAAATCAAAAGGAGTCATTTTTCTGGTACAATTGGTAATTGTGGTTTTTGTATCAATTGATACAATGCATCAGCATTGACAGGAAAAACCTTTAAAGGAACATCTACTTTCAAATATCTTCTTTTTCGTATAATAGTTAAAGTAATACTTTCTCCCACATTATATTTGGCTATTTCATCAGAAAATTGTACCTGACCATTAGTCATTATATCATTTATTGCAATAATAGTATCAAATTTTTTTACTCCTTTAGGATTTTCATCTGATCTTACAAATATTCCATAAGTATTTGGAAGAAAATTTTCTTTAAGTTTGGGAAACTCTTTTAATATTCTTTTTCTTGCTTTTTGATTAACCAGCTCCATAATCATAAGACCAATTGCTGGTCTATCAACCCTCCCAATAGATAGCATAGATGAAACAGATTTTTTTGCAATATCTCCTCTAATTGCTAATCCTATTCCCGCATTTTCAGAAATTTTAGAAACAATTAATGCATTAATACCCACAATTTCCCCATTCATATTCATAAGAGGACCACCAGAATTTCCTTTATTAATTGCAGAATCAGTTTGAATTGCTTTAATAAAAGGATGTCTTGCATATCTTTCAGTACTAGAAACAATTCCTTTAGTTACAGTCCACGCCATACCCATAGGATGTCCCAATGCAAATACATCAGTTCCTGATGATATGTTATCCGAATTTTTTGCAAATTCAAGATGTGGAATTGGTTCTTCCTTTTCTAGAACCTGAAGTATTGCTAAATCCGCAAGCGGATCCATACCTATAACATTTACATCATAATTAGACCAATCATTCTCATCATAGTAAAATAATTTTATATACTTTTGTTTGAAAATACAATGAAAATTTGTAAGAACATGTCCAATATCATCTATAACAACACCAGAACACAATCCTGATAGTTTTGGATTTGTTTCTGGATCGACATTAGGATTCGTAGACAGTAATACTACAGATTCTTTTACCCTTTCAATAACTGTTCCAAAATTAATATTTTCTGTAGCTGATATGTTAATCGGCACAAGTGAAAAAATAACAAAAAAACATATCAAGCCATAATACTTGATGTTTTTCATTTTTATCCTTGAAAAATTGTTTGAGGAGCCATATCAGATTCTTCCCGCTTTCGGTCTGGTGACTCTGGTGAATCTTCCACTTCCCCATTTGTTGTATTATCTGGTACCAATGGTACTGTTAAAATTCCTGAACTTCCTTCAGCAGTAAAAAATTTTGACAAGGTTTTTTCATCTCTAACACATTCAAATGCTTTATTCATAAAAAGAGTACCTATAAACTCTCCATCAAAAACTTTTTTACGATATTCTTCTACTTCAAATTCATTTCTAATTCTATCCATAACACAAAAACAATGTGTTATCATTTCTCTGGCAGATTCTAATCCAGGAGGAATACCATAAAGAGAAGGATGGCTTAATATTATCCATTTTACAGTTCCTTGATAACATGCGTTTGTTGTATCATATATTAATTGTGTTGTCCATTCTGTTAATACGATATTTGGATTAGGGTCTTTAAAAGTGTCTTCTGCTTTTAATACCGTTCCTACACCCACCAAAATAAAAAACAATCCAAACCAAAATAACAATTGTAGAAAAATATTTTTCATATTATTCCTTAACTAAATTGACATTCCACCATTATCTCTACAAGACATGCGACTAAATTTAATTCATGATCTGCGGCAAATGCAGACTTATATTGTGAATCTGCTAAAATTAATACTAATTGAGGTATTGAAGTTACTTGTATATATTTTTCTGCAACATCATATATTTTTCTATAAATTTTTTGTGGATCATTGTCTAAATTATCAACAACCCATTTTCGTACCTCATTAAATTTTTTGTTTTTCATATGATTCATAAGTTCAGACAAATCCATATCAGAGATTTGGGATAGTATACCTGAATCTATGCTTTCATATTTAGAATATTTTTGGAGTTCGTTTAATACTCGGCGATAATCGGGAAAGTGTTTAAACAACACTTCAGCGACCACTTTCTTATCATAATCTACTTTTTCTTGATCTAGGATAGTATAAAGTCTTTTTCCGAAATTCGATCCAACATTTAACTTCTCTTCTTTATTTATACGAAAATCAATTGTTTGACATCTAGAATGAAGAGGCTCAATAATTCGATTAATATAATTACATGTCATTATAAATGAACAATGTTTTTCGAATTCTTCAATAAAAGACCTTAAGGCGGGTTGGGTAGATTGGGGATTTAAATAATCTGCTTCATCAAGTATAACAACTTTTCTTTTACCATCAAAACTGACAGTTGATGCATACCCTCTAATTTTAGTGCGTAAAACATCAATACCAGATTCTTCAGAACCATTTATCATAAGAAAATCACACCCCACTTCATTACAAAGTGCTTTCGCAACGGTCGTTTTACCCATACCAGGACCGCCAGAAAGAATCATATTAGGAATACGACCTTCCGATGATATCTGTTGAAAAATTGATTTTATTCTATCAGGAAGTATACACTCATCAATTGTTTTAGGTCTATACTTTTCGACCCATAAAAAAGATTCTCCAAACATTTATTATCCATAATATACATATTAATCTTCAAATACAGAATTTGCTAATTCAATAGCAACAAAATATTCTATAACATCATCAGAACTAACAAATTTAGATAACCCCTTTTTCGATAAAGAGACACTATAATTTTTAGCCATCAATTTTGTAATATTTTCAAATTTGAAAACAAATTTGAAATTTTTATCAGTTTCACCTACTACTTGTTCAGAAGAAGTTTCATTAGTTTGCGAATCCAATGCAGAAATAGTTATATCAGCACCATTGCCTATAATACCTATTTCAGGAAGTGATAGAACACTAGCTTGTTTAATTGTAAAATCCAACGCATCAGAATTAAGAACAAAGTTAACATCTTCAGAAGGAAGTGAAATTTCTTTTCCTTCTGGTGGCCTTACAATAAGTTCAGGATCACAAACCCAATATTTAACATTTCTTTTATTTTTCTTGTCTTCGATAACAATATACTTGTCTTCAAATTCAACTTCAGGATATTCGAATAAAGAATAAGAACCGAGCATTTTTGTTATGTCATAAATACCAAAATTTGTTGGTATTTCTTCTATAATATTAGCTTTCGCTAAAATTGCTTTAGTGGGAGCAACTGTTCTGATTACTTTTCCCTGTTCAAAGAAAATACCACTATTGATATTAGCAAAATTTTTCAAAACAGAAACCGTTTGGTCACTTAATTTCATAATTTTTCTCTATTAATTGTTTAATTATTATTATACCATGCTTTATAATATATGTCAACTACTTCTTCTTTTTCTTCTTATCTCTTAAAGCCTTTCTTCTTTCTTGTCTAGTAGTTTTTACTTTCTCAAGATTTTCTATCTTTTGTACTTCTTCTGTTTCTTCAGTAATTTTTATTCTTGCTTCTCTTAATTTTTGAGATTGTTCTTGATGACTTTTTGCTAAAGGATTTGAAGAATCTATCCTTCCAAGATCAGCCATTGACCCGTCAAAAACATATGTTCCAATATGACCAAGTTTCATCCAAGGACACAAATGAATAGGAATGTCTATATGTCTTGCTAACTGACAAAACGCATAGTCTTCTGATAAATATCGATCAGATTTGTTTGATGAACCCATTGGCATATAGGCTTCATTATCAATAACTGTATCAAAATATGCATGAATATATCGATCACCTTTAAATTGTGCTGATCTATTGTGGTCTGGTTTATAATGAAATTGTGGATATGCTTCTCTCCATTTATCAAAAACATTCCTTTGAGCCATCATAAAACCAGTTCCAATTTCCAAAACTTCTACAGGTTTATTTATTTGAAGTTCTTTGGTTCCTTGTACAGGATTAAACACAAAATCACCCACAAATTTGGATAGTTCTTCTGGATCTTTATCTGCAACTCCCGAATCTACTGCTTGTACAATTTTTTCCCAAGCAATACATTTCTTACCATAAGGTCCACCAATAATAGGTTTATCATCATCACACAAAGCCGCAAGAGATAAAACATCTCTCGGATCAAAATGAATATCACTATCAATAAACATTAAATGTGTAAACCCCTCTGACCTTAAAAATTCATCAACTAAATAATTTCTTGCTCTGGTAATAAGAGACTCATTAAATATGTAAAAAAACCTACATTCTACTCCATAATTTGCACACAATGTTGCAAGATCAATAGCTGATTTTGCATACATTCCATGACATTGACCACCATACATTGGTGTTGCTACAAATAATTTTTTCTTTCTTAGTTCGTCAACTTTGATCTCAATCTGCATTATTTCTCCACGTGAAAATGATAAAAAAATAGAGGATAAGATTTTACTCTATATCCTCTATTATTTATACTGTCAAATAAAACGATTAAAAAGGAGTTTCAGGATCTTCACCTTCTTCTGCTACAGAAGTTTCTTCTGTAAGAGCTTGTTCTCCTTCTTCAGCAGGAGTTATTTCGTTAGGATTAACAACATCAGCATCAACTTTGCTATACAAATCAAGGAAAGCTGATTTTGTTTCTTCATCAAAACGATTAACACACATTTGAATTGATTTCATTTTATCTTTAAAAATAGCATACGCATTACAAATATGAACCAATCGGCGAGTTGCAATAATTTCATCAACACCACCATCATAAAATGTTTTACGAATAATATCTGCCCAATTTGTAAGTTTCTCAACAAATTCTGTATTTGCACAATCAAGAGAAGCAAGAACTGAATTGAGAATTTTTTTCTCAACTCCTACACTAGGATATTCCTGTTCCATAGTAATTGCAAATCTTTCAAGAAATGCTTCATTGAGAATATTTGTTCCAATAAATCGACCATCATCAGAACCTTTTCCTTTAGTATTTGCAGTAGCAAAAATATTAAAACCACGAATAGGACGAATCCATTGGTTTATCTTTTTAATAAAAATTCCTTTACCTTCAAGAACAGGTTGCAAACACATAATTTTATTTGATGCAAGGTCAACTTCATCAAGAAGCAAAATCGCACCACG